>Ga0302325_10000622_pt1 | contig 95929 bp, 66 predicted proteins | sample Palsa_T0_2_FD_201948 | JGI IMG/M metagenome (GOLD analysis project Ga0302325, IMG submission 201948) | Peat permafrost microbial communities from Stordalen Mire near Abisko, Sweden - Palsa_T0_2 | ecosystem: Environmental > Terrestrial > Soil > Palsa > Peat permafrost | place: Sweden: Abisko...
TCCGGGCCGAACAAAGCTGTGGTAGGGCTTCGCCCATCATTTTCGTCCCACGTACGCTGGTGCGAACGTGGGGCACCCGTGTAGATCTGTCAACCCGCGAAAGGCTTGAGGGGGAGGCCTGCGGTATGGGGCACCCGGCGACCGGTGGCGGCTGGGTCCTTACGGTTTGCAGGGAGGCGAAGAAGGAGCGTCTGGTAAAGCATGGCTTGCGACGCAAGCCGGCGAAGAGCGGACCACCTTACCCGGCAAATGCAGCCAACACCTGGCCAAGGGCGACATCCTGCACATCGAGACGCCGGGTGGCGGAGGCTGGGGCAAGGGTGTTGAGTAGCCGTCCGGGCCGAACAAAGCTGTGGTAGGGCTTCGCCCATCATTTTCGTCCCACGTACGCTGGTGCGAACGTGGGGCACCCGTGTAGATCTGTCAACCCGCGAAAGGCTTGAGGGGGAGGCCTGCGGTATCCCGGCGACTTTTTGCAGGGTCAAGTAATTCTCGCTGAAGCCCGATAGTTCAGCGAGCAAACACAACGCCGGCACGTCGGATTTTCACTAACCCGCAGCGACTGCCTGAACGTCTTAGCGGCTTCGCCATTCACAACCTCTTCCAAAGTGGAAGAAGAAATATTCCCAACGGCCCGATGGAAAAAACACGGCCGAACCGATCCATCCACTTCAATCACCGCGGACACCCAGGGAGCATTGCAAACAGGCGACTCAGGAGATGCCTGCCCCAGATGTTCACGGAACCGCCGGGAAATTCGTCGCAGCTTCTCCGCCCCTTCCACGATAAATCCGCGGCGAATGTCCTCTGCATGCTCAACAATCAGACACTCGATTTCCTCCTCAAGCTCGCCAGCCTCCTTCACCGTAAGCGCAATCTCACTTTGTCTCTCGCCCGGCCACACGAGCGTTCGATTAAAGGCTTCCGATGTAACGTCGGCCGCCAAAAACGAAATGGAATCGAACCCCAGCAACTTGGCCGCCGCCACAGTAGCGCGAAGGTGCTGGTGATTCGCCTTTTGCACCGTAGTGCGGCAAGCAATCACCATGTCTTGCTTCTGCGCACGGATCTCAGCCACACCCCGGCCGATCAAACCAAACGCACCACGAACACGCCGGATAGAGTCATGGATCTCGCCAGGTCCGTCAATCGAAACGATCACCTCATCGAACAACCTCGAAACCTCGTCCGCGCGTTTAACCAACAGTAAGCCTGTCGTCAAGAGTGTAAGACGAATCTTCTGCTCACGAAAAAACTGACAAAGAGCGTCAAGATCGCTGTGCAACAGCGGCTCACCCCCCGTCAACACCACTTGCTGCACGCCAAGTTTGCGCAGCGACGCTCGGTGGCGGTCCAGGTCGGCAACCCGCACTTGCTCGTGGGTCTCTCGCTTCCAGATATCGCACATGACACAGCGGCAGTTGCAGTGGCTATGGACATTCAGAATGAGAATCGGCATGCGCGCCAGAGCGGAAGGCTCCAGCTCATGCACCAGCGGCACGACGCACTCTCTTTCCGCCGACAGAAAAATCGTTCCCGAGAACCTGTTCCGCTTCCGCAATAAGCTTTTCCATCGGGGCGCGTACCCACCGCCGCTGCCCCTCCACCTCGAAAAGCTGCAGTCCGTGCCTGAGTTCGCTGGGAAGGCGCTCAAAGAGCGTTGGGCCTACCATCTCAACCCGACCGGCACGCATGACCAGTTCGATCTGGGCCACGTTCAGCTGCGCCAGCATCTCAGCGGGACTCAGCCCGCAATCGCGCACCACCAGTACGTCTGCAACGGAACCCGGTTTGAGCTGACCTTCTCCTCGCCGCAAGCGCAGGATATCTGCCGCTCGGTTGGTGACCATGTCATAGATCTTCCCCGCGTCCAGGCCGAGGTGGGTCCGCGCAAAGCGAATTTCATCCAGCAGGTCACCGGCTGCAGTCAGCGGTGAGTCGCTGCCCAGCGTCACCTTGTGGAGAGACTGAATGAACGCAGGCGAGGGAAAGTGATCGAACAGAAACTTGTTCGAAGTAGGGCAGAGGACGACCGCGGCCTGTCGGTGGTTGATCAGGGCGACTGCTTCAGGGGGGCATCCGAGGCCATGAACAAGCACTGTGCGCTGGTCGAGAGCCTGCATGCGGTCCAGAGCAAACACTTCCTCTGCGCTTTCCTCATCAATGCCTTCGGCGGCATGCAGAAGGAACGGCGCATCCTCGCGGTTGCGCGCAAATTTCTCCGCCAGGTCCGGCTCAAGCGAAAGCGAGTGGGCCCAACCGAACCCGGAAACCACCCGGACTGGAAATCCGGGACTCACTAGCTCCTGGGTAACCGGGTTGTGATGACACACCGTGGTGACACCACTGAGCAGGTTGCGGATCGCGCCCCACCACAAGCGAACCGATCGGGGTACCTCGCGATGCAGTGCAATCAGCGACGCATGCTTGGCGTGAATATCATGGGCCCATTGTTTCGCATTCTCATACGGACCATCCCCGATATTGGGGAAGAGACTGAATTCCAGATGGTCGTGGGCGTTGATCAGGCCCGGAAGCAGCAGAAACCCCGAGAGGTCAATCGAGATTTCCCCCAGGGAGCGAAACCGCTCACTTGTCCAGCTCTGGACCAGATGGATCACTCCGCCAACAATCGAAAGGGAAGCCGGTTGAGCCGAATCTGGGCCGCGCGCACACCGGCCGCCTGTAAGACGAACGGAATTGTCAGCGGCTTGCGTCACCAGTCGTGATCGTCGCGACACCGGCGGCTTTCGCAGTTGCAGCACATAAATCGCGGGAAGGCCAGCCGCGGATTCGTACAAATCTTCCCGGCCGCACTCCTCGAAAATTCGCCGTTCCGGAATGCCAAACGCCGGCTCGGTCAGAGAAACCAGCGTAAATCCACGGGCCTCGAAAGTCTGGATGATCCTGCTCAGCGGCCATCCTCGTCCATCCAACTGCGTCCCTCTCTTCCAGTGCAGAGACGCTTCTGTTTCTGGATGCATATCCGTAAGGAAAATCATTGCGCCCGGACGAGACACTCGATCGACCTCTTGTGCAAAGGCTTCGACATCGTCGAGATAGCTAACCACGAAAGAAGACAACACCAGGTCAGCCGTAGCGTCGCCGACCGGAAGGGCCGTGCAACTCCCCAGAAGTAACTCGCAACCGTGGTTGAGCTTGCTGGCAGCCAACCCCAGCATCACCGGGGAAATGTCCACCCCTACCAGGCTTCGCGGAGATCGGCCGGCCAATTGTCCAAGCCATCTCCCTGTACCACATCCGGCGTCGAGAACATCCAGCCCGCGAACATCGCCGAGTCCGGGTAAAAGCACACGCTGTTCCAGCGCAAGCAGAGGGTTTGGCTGGGCATCATAACTGGGAGCCCAGCGGTCAAATACTTCCGATGGCAAGCAGGAGAGCTGGCTCATAAACTCTCCCGCTTCGGTTTGCGCAGTTGAACGAATGCGGTCGCCCACTCGAGCTCAAGCGGAAAGCCATAGACGCGGAACGCGTACCGCCACCAGCTCAACAACTTCAAAAAGACACGGCTCCACTCGGGCGCCCGAATATCCTGCACCGTGGGCCAGCGAGAGGCGACCACGGTTTCGAAGTTATCAATCAGCCTCTTGGTCTTGGGCTTGAGCCAGGGGGCATGGGTATCGATACGAAGCGTGTAATCCAGCCACTCTTTGCTTGCCCACCCGGCCGGGCTATCCGGAAAGGCAATCTTGCCGTCCACCTCTCCATACATCTTGTCTGGCTGCGGCGTCGGGGTGTAATGCTGCACGATAATTTCAGAGTCAGGATTGATTCGTTTCAGCTTGCGAATAAAACTCACCGTCTCTCTGGTGTCGCGCTCCGGATCACCCGGGTTGCCGATGACAAACGAAAATTCAGGAATGATCCCGAACTGCCGTGTGCGATGGGCCATCGCCACTGTCTCTTCGGTGGTGATGCCTTTTTGCATCTCCTGCAACACCCAATCAGAGCCAGACTCAGCTCCAAAAAAGATCATGGTGCAGCCGGCCTTCTTGATTGCCTCGAGCGTGGTGTCTGAGTAGCGAGACATAATATCCACGCGGGCTTCGCACCACCATCGCAGATTGAGCGGCGCCATCCGGTCGGCCAGCTCTCGCGCGTGATCTTCGCGTAGAAAAAAATTCATGTCATAGAACTGAACCGAGTCAGCTCCATAGCGCCCCACCAGGTAATTCAGAATCTTCACTGTCCTTGGCGGAGATTCCATCCGTTCCGCTCTGCCGTACGCGGCATGCACACCGCAAAAGCTGCAGTTGAAAGGGCACCCGATGCTGGCATGATGGACCGCGGTACGCTTGCCGAAGAAGGAAGGTCGCAGGTACTTCTCCACCGGAAGGCGATGAAAGGGAGACCACGGAAATTCATCCGGTCCCTTCATCGGCCGTTCCGCATTGGTGCGGTGAAATCCGAACGAGTCCTTATAGCAGAGCCCAAGGATCGAATCGAGAGCCCGTTTGCCTCGCAGCGCGTCGATCAGCTCCAGCAGCGTATCTTCGCCCTGGCCACGCACGACATAGTCGACATACTTTGCATTGAGCGCGGTATCAGGATAGAGGGAAGGGAAGTAACCTCCCCAGACAATCCGCACCCTGGGCCGCAGGCGGCGTATCTCGCGGCAGGTCTCCATCGCCGCCACCATCTGCGGCCCCGGCATGCAGGAAACGCCAAGCAGTTCAACCTGGTGGCTGTTGATGGTACTTAGAATCGCAGCGGTAGGATCTTCTTCCAAATTGCCATCGATAATCCTGTATTCCTCGCGGCCTTCGAGCACTGCTGCCAGCGCCAGCACCGCCAGCGGCAGCCGGCAATTGCGAGGTTTGGTGGCCCGGGGATGGAAGAGGATGATCATTTTGCTACCTTGGCGCTATAGATTCTGAAGCGGGATGGTTTGCGCGCCCGCCGAAGTCTGGCCAGCAACGGCCGCATGTGCCAGCGCATGCCGTAGTAAGGAGTATGGGAATGCCACCGGATAGCGAAACGTCCCTCCATCGCCGCCAATCGCTGGTCGGTAAGAAATTCCAGGCTCTGGAGTGCGTCGGATGGAAAGCCATAGCGCTCGACAAAGGAAGCACGGCGCTCTTCGAGCATCCGCAGCCCGCTCCACTCGTCGCTGTACCACGGAGAGTCGGCGATCAGAACCATGCCCCCCTTGCGAACACAGCGGAGTGCTTCGGCGAGTGTCTTTTTGTAATTTTCCGAATAATGAAAAGAAGCATTAAAGATCGCCACGTCAAATTGAGAATCGGCAAACGGCAAATTGTCGAGTTCCGCTTGTACCCGCGGAAACAGTGAGCCCAGTGCCTCCGTATAGTGGCTGGCCGCTCCCAGCCCATCTCGATCGTTGGTAAGTAGATCGACCGCGACGGGTGTGTGGCCCTGGCTTTGCAGCCGATAGCTCATCCAGCAGTTACCCGCGCCCAGGTCCAGAATGCGAAGACGAGTCTTCCTCAAGCAGGCAACCCGGGGCAGAATCTTCCGTTCCATGTAGCGAAAGGTGCGCGCGCGAATGGCCCACTGCGAACTAAGCAGGCTCGACAGATCCTGATACGGAAGCGCGAGATAGTAGTCACTCTCTGCACTCCCTCGTCCCTCCGATGCCCGAATCGATTCGTAGTCGTTGATAAACTGCGAGTAGCGAGCGACACGGTCGGGCAACAGCGCTTTCCATATTCCTTGCTCACAAGCCAATCTCAACCCGCAGGCAGAGCAGTCCATCACCGCGGCTTGTTTCAACTGGCCAATCGAGCCAAAGCAGCCCGGGCATCGCAGCGTAATTTCCGTGCATTGCTGCGTGCCATTGTTTTTCACCTGTTCCAGCGTAGTTACCAGCATTGCCCCTCCGCCCGTTCAAAGTGGATAAGCATGTGATCTCCGAGCGTCCTGACCCACGGCAGCCGGGAAGTGTAGCTGTCGATTCGCCGCGACAGCCGGAGTAGCCACGGATGCTTGCGCGCCAACGGTTCCAGGTACGAAGGAGGAACTGCTATGCCGATCCCGGTACAGGAACGCATACGAAAGTGAGAGGAGAAAGAACGCCTGACCGCCCGCAGCGTTGGATACCTTACTCGTACCGTCAGCCCTTCTACCTTCACGGTTGCGACCCCTGAGCATCTGCGGAAAGCCTTGCGGAACTGGCCGTGAAGTACAAACCAGATCATCTCTGACAGGCAATAGCGAGTGGAAAGGCAGATGAGGACTGGAGCACCCATGGTGATTAGTCCAGCCAGCTGCCGGGCCGTGTAGTTCAGGTCCGCAACACAGTTCAATCCAGAAAAGTTCGAGAAGGCGGCGTCGAACAACTCTCCCCGGTCGAGCTGCGAAAGATTCTCTGTCGCCAGATGCCGGAACTCGATCGGCGCCTCCGGGTCTTCGCTCCGCATCCGCTGGCGAGCCCTCTCGATCATTCGCTTCGAGGCATCGCAGGCCACAAGAGACATGTCATGCTGAGCCAGGAACAGCGCATCTTCTCCGGTTCCACAATTGAGTTCCAGGATGTGAGACCCGGGCTCGACGGTGTCGAGCAGCACCTCCCAGACGGCTTCCCGCTGGGCACGGCCAATCATGGAGTGGGTAAACATCTCATCGTATTTCGCGGCCAGGCGGTCGAACGCCAGCACCGTCTGGTTTTCTACGGCGACGGTCATGCTTCCACCTCCGAGACGGTCGAGAGCAGTCCCGCCCGAGCCTGCTCGATGCTGTGGCGAAGACTGGCGGCGCTCTCTGAATTCGCTCGACCACTGCCGGCCATGCGGGCAAGCTCCACTTCCTCCCGCAGCAGCCTGTCCGCGTAGCCATAAAACTTTTGCGAGTGCCGGCCTTTGATCTTCAACTCGCGATCGGAGCTGGTTCCCCATGGCTGAAGCTGAACCAGGCGGTCCGACATCTTCTTGTAGTAAGGAGTTCCCTTGATGGGATACGACACAGTGGTAAAGAAGATATCCGGCTGTGAGGTACTGACGTGCCGAATCGTAGCCTCAATGTCTTCCAGATTTTCGCCCTCGTAACCCCACATCAGAAACATGCCACTTTGAATACCGCGCTCCCGGCTCATGGCGACCGCCTGCTGGACCTGTTCGATCTTGACCCCGCGCTCCATGGAATCGAGGATCCGCTGCGATCCGCTTTCGGAGCCAATCCAGATGCGAAAGCAGCCCAGCTCAGCCAACAGATCCAGCATCTCCGGGTTCAACCGGTCCGCGCGCGAGATGCACTCAAACGGAATGCGCAGGCCGCGCCTGCGCATCTCGGCGGCATAATTGCGCAGCCACTGGTGGTTGATGGTGAACACATCGTCCGATACCCACACCATATCGGGGCTATAGGTATGCAGCAGCCACTCCACCTCATCCACCACCAGCAAAGGATTGCGCCGCCGGTGCGTCTGGCCAAAGACCTGGTGGCTGCACCAGCGGCACTTGTAAGGGCAGCCGCGCGCGGTGATGAAGTTCACCGATCCCTTTCCGTGTGCGTCGCGCCAGGTCTTCACGTAACGGTGGATGTCGATCGCCTGGCGAGCCGGCCAGGGTTGGCTATCGAGATCGGAGATCTGTGTCCGCTGTCCGGTTTCGTGCATGGTCGCCGCGGAATCGAGGTACGCAATCCCGGCAATGGTCGAGTAGGAGTCAACTCCGGCACGAAACGACGCAAGCAATTCTGCGACCGTGAGCTCACCCTCGCCAAACACCACGAAGTCCGCTCCCGCCCGTAGATATTCCAGGGCGTAAGCTCCAGGTTCCGGACCGCCCACGATCGTCTTCCAGCCCGCTTCGCGCGCGACGTTGAGTGTCTCGACCACATTCTTGCGCGTCATCAAGTTCGCATAGATGCCTAATACCGAAGGCTTCTCGCTGCGCAAATGGGAGAAAAGCGCGTCTCTGCTGGAGAACGTGGTATCGAATACGTCGACATCGAACCCCTGCTTTCTAAGGTGCGAACACAGATACAAAATGCCCAGCGGCGCGTAGGGCTTCATGATCTGAAGCTCTTTGGGATCTTCGTAGAGAAAGTAACCGTGCGCTAATAAAAGCTCAGCCATAGACTCCTCCTCATCGCGCCGGTTGAGCGATCTGCAGTTGAACCAGCTGATCGGTGTTCGGAGCGTCAAAGTGCGGAAGGCGAGTTGCCTCAGAATTCCTGCAGCTTTGTTCCATCGCAAATACCTTTCGCCAAAGCGAGATCAAGTCAATCGATGCGCGCTGGTTGTGCCACGAGTCCACCTCAGCGTGGAGCGCATTGCGCAGCGCAAGGTAAAACTCATCTTGGTAAGCCGCCTTGAACATCAGGCACAGGTCATCGCTATCGGTCCAATTTCTCTTGGCGCCGATCTGCTCCTGCACCCGATCGAAGAATGCAGTTCCGGGAAGTGGATAGGAAAACGAAACGCCGATGTCATCCGGCCGCGTACTCCGGACCAGCGATATGGTTTGCTGAATGTCTTGCCACTGCTCTCCGGGGTAGCCGAACTGCAGAAAATAGCAGGCGCGAATCCCAGCTCTCCTGAGCCGAGTGCGAGCAGCTTCTACCTCCGCCACCCGCAATCCCTTATCCATGGAATCCAGCACCTTTTGCGATCCGGATTCAACTCCCATCCATACTTCCGCGCAGCCCGCCCGTTTAAGGCTGGCCACTGTTTCTTTGTTCATCAGGTCCGCCCGGGATTGAATCTTGAATGGCAATACGCACTCGCTCGCCTGAACCTCGTCCGCGAACTGTTTCACCCAATGCGCGTTGAGAGCAAAAATGTCATCTCCGAACCAGATATGCTGCACTCCATAAACTTCCTTCAGCTCGCGAAGTTCAGCCGCGACCTGTTGGGCAGAACGGAGTTGAAACTTGTTTCCAGAAATCGGTTTGGCGCACCAGTTGCAGCGATAGGGGCATCCGCGGCTGGCAACAACATTGGTGGAGAAGTAGCCGTGAGCCGATTTCCACGCTTCCCGGTAGGGGTCCAGATCGATCAACTCGCGCGCCGGCTTGGTCAGGTTTTTCCAATCCGGGTTGCGCGGTGAGTTGATCGAGCTTTGCACCACGTTGCCCGCGGCATCGAGGTGCAGGACCCCAGCTATTTTCTCGTTGAGTGCGCCTCCGGTAAGGAGGGACGCACACAACTCCACCAGGCTTTGTTCGGCTTCGCCTACCAGCACAAAGTCCGCTCCGTTGTGCAGGTACTCTTGGGCATGGTCGGTTGCGTCCGAACCGTGCGCAACCACGATTGCGCCCGCGTCCCGTGCCGTCTGGGCCAGTTGCCACGCCAGCTCACGCATCCGCGTTAAGCACATCTTGGAGAGAAAGTTGAAGTCGTCTTCATAGATGGCGAGAATGGCCGGTTTCTCCTGCCGCAGCATGTCGAGGAAACCGCTCACCGGGTCTTGCAGCATAGGATCGAACACGGCTGCGGACATTCCGTGCTGGCGCAAAGCCGTGGCCGCGTAGAGAGTGCCGAGCGGCGGATACGGTTGCATCTTCCGCACCTGCTTAGGGTCGTAAGGGAGATGATACGAATGTGCCAACAGGATATCCGCCACAACTTACCTCAAAGGTCCATCTGATTAACACGCACTTGCGGGCAGCTTAGGAAGCGACTGGCCGGTGATGAGCGAACGCCGCTCGGTCAGCCGCTCAGAGATGGCAGCAAGCCAAAGTTCCCAGGGAAAAGCGCACCGGCTCGAATGCAAACGCCAGCGAATGGGCGATCGAATCACGGATTGAATCGCGTGCCGAAACCGCGATTGACTTCCCGTTCGCCGGCATATCTGGCTGTTGAGCAGAAAATATTCCACCAGTCGATTCAGCCGCGCGAGTTCCTTTCCCTTGAGCCACGGAAGCATATTCGCGCCCAGCGGCATCTCCATCCAATCGCGCAGGGATTGCGGCTCAGGCACGCCGAGTTCCCGTAGCTGAGGCCAGATGGGAATGCCAGGATACGGAGTAAAGATATTGGGCGAGAAACTCACATTCGGAAACTGCCAGGCGATATCGCTCATGGTCTGAAACGTAATCGTGCGATCGGCCTCAGTCTCCCCCGGATAAGCAAAGATGAGATTGAACGTGACCCGTATGCCGGCAAGATGCGCCTTACGCGCCGTCTCGTACATCTCGTTGACGCGTTGGTGCCGCTTGTTCATCAGTTTCAGTACCGGCTCAGAAGTGGACTCGGTGCCGAAGCCCATGTGCGACACCCCGCTCTTGCCTAGCAGCAGAACTTCCTCTTCGCTCATGCGGCAGAGGAAGTCGGTAGAAGCCTGGAATGTCCAACGAAAGTTAACCCCGGACGCGATGATTCCGCGGGCGATGTCCAGCGCCCGGTCAAGTTGCACGGGGAAGTTCGAGTCGAGCAGGGCCACTTCTTCAATCCGGTACTTAGTCACCAGTTCCGTGAGTTCAGAGACCACGCGTTCCGCCGGGAGAGCATTGAAACGCCGCTTGTAAAAGACCATGTCGGTGCAGTAATTGCAGGCGTAGGGGCAGCCGACGCTGGTGGCGTATCCAATTTTCCGTTCGCCGCTCAGCTTCTCGTAAGCATCGAAATCCATCAGGTCAAAAGCGGGAACAGGAAGCGCATCCAGCGGTTCTACGCGGCGATCCGCATTGTGCTTGCGCTGCCCGTTCCATTTCCACGAGACTCCCGGGATCCCGTCCAGCGACCGCTGCTCCAGCAGCGCTTCCGCTACTTCGACCAGTGTTACCTCACCCTGCCCGCGCACCACGATGTCGACAAACGGCTCGCGCAACGTTTCGTCGGGCAGCAGAGTCGGGTGCCAGCCGCCAAAAATAATCGGCAGCCAGGGAAGGTCGCTCTTGATCGCCGTTGCTATTTCGATTGCACCCTGAATCATCGGCCCGGTAAGCACTGAGATCCCGATGCACAGGGCGTCCACGCTTTCACACATAATGTGCGTGCGATAGTCAGGATCAATGGCCGCGTCGATCAGCAAGACCTCGAAGTTGGCCTGGCGCAGGGTGGAAGCAAGAGCAAGCATGCAAAGCGGAGCCCCAAGAGGCAGCCCATCGTAAGCCGGGTAGAAGAGGATCACCTTTCCCCTGCTCAGCATGTCGCCTCCACCGTATTCGGCTCCAGCCGCTTCGCATCGACTGCCGGCTTCAGTGCCGCCGTCCGTTCTTTCAGCTTCTTATTCAGCCAGAGTTCCACCGGAAAGCGATAAGCCCCGTGGTCGAGACGCCAGCGTGCCGGCAGCGAAATGCATTTCTGCGCCAGCCGCACGATGGGCTTGCGCGTGTCTGCTGAGATAGGAATGCGGTCGAAGGCGATGCGAAGATAGTCGCGCATTACTTGCAACTCCTCATGATCGCGTCCGTTCAACCAGGGCAGCTTGGTATACCGGGGAAAGAAGTCGACCCAGCCTTCGAGCGAGTCCGGCGTCTGAATGCCAAGCTCGGCCACTTTATCCATGATGGGAGCGCCAGGATAGGGCGTGAAAATATTGGTCCAGAATTCCGCCCCGGGCAGCTTCCGGCATACATCCATCACAAAACTGATAGTCTCTTTCCGTTCTTTCGCTCCTTCGCCTGGAAAGGCGAAGATGATATTGAACGAGGGGCGAATCCCCGCCGCCAGGCACCGCGCAGCGCTTTCGTAGATGGTGGGAAAGTCCTGAAAGTCCTTGTTCATGGCCTTCCACACTTTGCGAGAGCCCGATTCGGCGCCTTGGCATATCTGGTGCAGTCCACTTTTGTGCAGCAGCTTCAGGTCTTCCAGAGAGAGGCGTGCGGTGAGGTTGGTAGTCGCCTGAATGCTCCACTTAAACTGTGCTCCCGCCCGCACCAGTCCCTCAGAGATGGCCCTCGCCCGGTCCAGGTCGACGAGGAAATTGTCATCGACAATCCACAGCATCTCCAAACCGTATCTGCGGCTGAGATCGACCGTTTCTTCTACAAACTGCTCCGCCGGCAAAGCATTCCACTTGCGTCCGTACACCCCCGCATTGGTGCAATAAGCGCAGTTGAAAGGGCACGCGAGACTGGACGTGTACATCGCCCACCGCTTGCCGCACAACCGTTCGTAGGCATCAAAGTCCGCCAGGTGATAGGCCTTGGGGGGCATATCGACCAGCGGCTTCAACGGGCGTTCTGCGGTAAAGATGAGCTTGTGATCACGTTTAAAACCGATGCCCGCAACAAAGTCCGGCGCGGAACCTTTGGCGATGTGGTTCACCAGTTCCAGCAGAGAATCTTCGCCCTGTCCTTTGATCACGTAGTCGATATAAGGCGCTTCGAGCGTCTGCGTCGGCAGCAGGGAAGGATGCCATCCGCCCAAAATGATGGGGAAGTCAGGGTCCCATTCCTTGATTGCGCGAGAAATTTCAACCGTCTCCCGGATCATCGGTCCGGTCACAAGAGAGATACCAAGGCATAATGCATCGCGTACTTCTTCGAGCACGCGTTTTTTATAATTCGGAGTGATCGTAGAATCGATGAGGCAGATCTCATATCCGGCGCGCAGCAAAGGCGTGGCCACTGCCAAGATGCCCAAGGGCGCCGTTGCATCGCTGCTAGCGAACGACGGGAAGAAGAAAACTATTTTGCGGGATTTGCGCAACGCGTTCTCCTTGCTTAAAGAGAACGATAACTTCTCAGGCGTTGGCAGTTGTCACACGATTGTCAGCACTTTGTAACTCATTTCAGTGGAGCGTCCCACCCCGGCGAAAAGACCGGGTCATCTCGACCGGAGCGGACCCGGATTTCCTACTTCGCGCTGCTAGCGACGACCACGTTTGCGGCTCTCGGTAAAGAGAGCCGCATGCAGCTCATCAAAGCCACAGCTCTCGACAGGAAATCCGGGGGAGCGCAGTGGAGAGATCTGCGGTTCTCCCCCCAAAAAGCAACACCGCCACGGGTGGCTCCCTCAGCCAGCCGCTGTTGTAATTCCAGCCAGCGGATGAGATAGACTTGAGCATTCCAGCCCGAATCGCTTACCCGGGCGCCCCAGAATTGTCGGCAGAGCACCCTCTGCAGAAGGAGGACGAGCATGACAAAGAAGATCAACATACTCTCAGTGGACGACCATCCTCTTTTGCGCGAAGGGATCGCCGCTGTTCTCCAGGAGGAGACCGACATCGTGCTGGCTGCGGAAGCCACTAACGGAAAGGAAGCCATTGAGAGCTTCCGTGCTCATCTCCCTGACGTGACCCTGATGGATCTGCAGATGCCTGTCATGAATGGCATCGAAGCGATTATCGAGATACGCCGTGAATTTCCCAGCGCGCGATTCATCGTGCTGACGACCTACCAGGGAGACGCTCAGGCTTTACGCGCATTGAAGGCCGGCGCCTCGGGTTACTTGCTCAAAAACATGCTCCGCAAGAACCTGGTGGACACCATTCGCTCCGTCCACGCCGGCAAGCGCTGCATACCGCCGGAGATTGCAGCAGGACTGGCCGATCATGTCACCGAAGACGCCTTGACCGAGCGCGAAGTCCAGGTTCTGCGGGCTGTCGCTATGGGAAACTCCAACAAAATTATCGCCGGTCGCCTGAATGTCTCGGAAGCCACCGTCAAAGGCCACATGAAAAGCATTCTTTCCAAGCTGGCCGCAAATGATCGTACCCATGCAGTCACCATCGCTATGAGAAGAGGCTTCATCGACGGCTAGCAAGTAGCTTTCCTGCCGCCATCTGAAAGAGTCATTCTCTCTTTGTCATCCCTACTGGAGGAGTCATGGGCCTTTTGAGTCTGCGTGAGGGCTCGAAAAACAGACATCAGGTGGGAGAAATTCGAGAGCGGGCAAGAGAGGCAGGGACTAAACAGGCTGCGGAAAAAGTCGGTTTCGAGCGAAAGCGTAGCCCTCAGCGGCTAAAGCCGTACTGATTCTAGATTGGTTACGTACGGCCTGAAGGCCGTACCCTTCAAAGAACTTGGGTTTTTCCGCAGCCTGTAAAGCCCAAAATATTTTCAATCGTTTACGGTCCGATTAAAGTCGTGCCTTGATACAAGACAGAGTTTTTCCGCACCCTTAAAGCTGTTTTCCGAGACAAAATCGAGTTCTCACGCAGACTCTCTTGGCCCACCCAGGGTGGTTTTAATTTGTTGTTCGTCTCTCTGGCAGAGGTCGGATGAGACCTCTTGAGTCCTTAAAGCTCAAGCGCGCTCAACCCCGGGTGATCATCCGGCCGTCTTCCCAGGGGCCAATGATACTTCCGTTCAGACTCTTCGATCGGGAGTTCGTTAATACTGGCGTGCCGCGCATACATGAAACCCAGCGGATCGAACTCCCAATTCTCATTGCCGTACGCACGAAACCAATTTCCGGAATCGTCGTGGAATTCGTAGGCGAAACGCACCGCAATCCGGTTACCGGTAAAAGCCCACAACTCCTTAATCAGGCGGTAATCCAGCTCTCGAGTCCATTTCCTTTTCAGGAAGGCGATGATTTGCTCCCGCCCGGTAGGAAATTCGGCGCGATTGCGCCAGCGCGAATCGAGCGTGTAAGCCAGCGCGACCTTTTCCGGGTCACGTGTATTCCAGCCATCTTCGGCCAGTCGAACCTTTTCTACCGCTGTCTGTCCGTTGAATGGCGGTACGGGAGGGCGCGAGCTCATGCTGACATTCTCCTTCAAACCTTGGAACCGGACCGTGCCGCGGCCAGCGCTTTGCGCAACGTTTCGTTCTCCTGCTCAAGTCCTTGCAAACGTTTCTCCACGTCTTTCATCCCCTCGTGCAACTCTTCTACCGAATAGCGCGGCGTGATGTGCTGCGGGCAATTCCAATCGTAGGCTTCGACATGGATGACGAGCACCCTCTCGATGGGCGTCTTTTCCTCTGGCATACGCACCCGGGGCAGCCACTCAGCTGCCTTATCTCCCTCAAAGACCTCCACTCGTCCTAATATCTTCAACCGCGCCTGGCGGGGATAATCGACCATGATCAGCGCCACACGATCGTCGGTAAGCAAATTTCCCGTGCTGATGTATTGCTTATTTCCCCGTAGGTCTGCAAACGCCAGCGTGTGATCGTCGATCACTTTGAGAAACCCTTTCGGGCCGCCGCGATGCTGCACATAGGGCCACCCCGTCGCTCCGGTGGTAGCCATGTAAAAGCTGTCCCGCTGCGCCAGAAACTGTGTCTCAAATTCAGTGAAACGATCCTGCGACGCCCCGGAGTTCTCCATGCGCTCATACTGCCGCCGGCTGCCGTAGCGCTCCTGCAGCTTCTTAACCAGCGGCGTGAAGACCAACGATCCAAAGCTCATTGCGGCCTTTCTGGGGGGCCGGTAATAACCGGCATTCCCGGATTCCATCAAGTCCTTCCCTGTATTGTTACATTACTGAAGTAACAAGTCGGCATTCCTGGCTCAACTGCTCCACTTCCGGGACGATGTTAAGAGCGGGATGTGTTTCAGCAGGCCAAAAAGCGTGCTCACAGGGCTGGCGTGTTTGTCGCTCCTGTCGACCATGCCGTCGAGTGCGCAAACGCAGGCTGACGAATATCGCATAAAGGCGGGTTTCATTTTTCACTTTGCCCAATTCGTGGAGTGGCCCGCCGGCACTTTTACCAACTCCGCTGGATCAATTACTTTCTGCACCCTGGGGGAAGACCCATTTCACGGTGACATGGAGTCACTCCTGCGCGGGAAACTTGTCGCCGGCAAGAGTGTGCGGGTCCTTCACCTCAAACAGGTTCAAGACAGCAAACAATGCAATGTGCTTTTCCTTGACAAGAATGACGACCAGCTTGTCCCCAGCGCTCTTGCCACCGTCGAAAATTTACCCATATTAACGGTAGGCGAGTCCGATGACTTTCTCGAGCGCGGCGGGATGATTCGTTTCTGTATGGAAGATCGAAGGATCCGATTTGAAGTCAACCAGCAAGCTGCGGAAGCGACTCATCTGAAGGTGAGTGCACGATTATTACTACTGGCAAAGAAGGTCATTGCGAGTCACTAGAACATCAGCGCTGTAACAATCAGAGCGTTCCCTGGGTCGGAGGAAAGTGCCCGCTGGCAGGGTCGCGAGTGCCCACCAGCATCGTTGCTCCCCTGCGGAGCGCCTCGGGATTGCGCGCCCCGAGCCACTGCATATAACCGAAACCCACCATGAGCAACACCACAAATAAATACGGCGCTATGTTATACGGCCAGGTGGGCACGGGATAGATGGTGACAAACAAGACCGGCAACAGCGCCAGTGTCGCAATCCAGGGACAAAGCAGGTGATGCCAGATGCTGAAGTTGCTCCGATGCTCCCGCCGGATGTAAGACGTCAGAGCCAAATTTGCCATGCAATAGAGCACAATGACGGCCAACGTAGCGATGGTCTCTAACAACCCGAAAATGTATGCCGGCTTTAACAACACCCCGACCAGCAACACCGCCGCGATGCCGGCCATCTGCACGAAAGCGATCGCGAACGTGGGCGTCTGGTGGACGGGATGGATGCGTCCGAAACGCGCCGGTAGAGTGCCGGCCTGCCCCATGGTGTACAGCACCCGCGAGGCGGAGTTGGTCCCCGCCAGGCCAACGCCGATCGCGCTATTGATAAGAGCGAGCACCACCAGCCACCAAGCCGTTCCCCAAAGCGCATGGCCAAGAGCGTAATACGGATTGGGATGGGCCGCGAACGTAGCCATGTTGCCGGTTCCCCAACCAATCGCGCTCGCATAGGAAGTGAAAACATAGAAGGCGCCGGTAGCGGCCAGCGACAGAATAACCGCCTGGGCAACAAATTTTCCGGCACGCCTACTCTCCTGCGCCAGGGGCGCCGGCCCCTCGAATCCGCTGAGCGAAAGAATGGAGAAAACCATCCCCGCGAGAATGCCGTCAAGATGCCCCGGCGACAACCCGGGATCCAACGGCGCAAGGTAGCTGGACCCCGGTCCCGGGTGGACCAGGAAGGTGACCGCCAACGACAACATGATCAGCAATTCCAGTCCGCCCAGCAGCGTAGTCACTCGCGTCGACAGTTTAATTCCGTAGTGGGTGAATATCCAGATCACGGCAAAGGTCATCAGCGCAATCGGCCACCAGGGAATATTCACTCCGAATCCTGTCCGTAGCATTTCTGCGATCGCGTAGCCAAGAAAGCCCGTCGATCCCGCTGGCCCTACCAGGTCGTAGATCAGGTAACTCCACGCCGCCACAAACCCCGCATGACCCCCCAGTCCGCGGGTGGCAAAGGAGTAGTAGCCGCCGCTCGACGGCATATACCTGGAAAACTGGGCCACCGTATTTCCGATGAAGAAGCAAAGGATGGTAGCCAGCAAAAACGAGAGCGGCATGTCCGGTCCCGCCTTCAGGGCGATGATCGGAAACGCGAACACCATGTTGGTGGCCGGAGCGATGTGGGTGACACCCTGGAAAACCAGTTCCGGTAGCCCCAGCGAATTATGTCGAAGTTGAGGATCGATCGACTCAGTCGTCACCCGGTGTGCGATCTCCTTCTGCTCAGATGAGCCCGTCGAGTACCTATTAGTACCAAATTATTTGCCGGCCCATGGAATAAAGCCGCGCCGTGCCAGTTTCCAGCTACAGGGAACTCACGAAGAAGAAGGAGATCGATATGAAACGCAACAACCAGGACGAGAACAGCGAATCAAAGCAGATCGCTGGAGATGGAATTGATCGGCGAAATTTCCTGCAGTGCATGGCATGGGCTGGCACCGGGCTGGTTTGGTCCATGGTGGCGGGGGTGCCAACTTCCAAATTACTGGCGGATACGAGGGGTTCCTCTCCAGTCAAGACGGGAAAAGTAGAGGACTTTTCTTTCGTGCAAATCAGCGACAGCCACATCGGATTCAACAAAGCGGCGAACCAGAATGTAACCGGCACGCTCCAGAAGACGATCGAAAAGATCAATACGGTTCAGGCGGGAATGAAGCAGCCTGATTTCATGATTCACACCGGCGACATCACCCAGAACTCCAAGCCAAACGAATTCGATACCGCCGCCCAGGTAATCAAGGGCGCCAAAGCCGGACAAGTGTTCTATGTTCCCGGGGAGCATGACTTCGCGCTCGATGATGGCCAACAGTACAAGCAGCGGTTTGGTAAGGGAACGTTGGGCAATGGCTGGTACAGCCACAACTACAAGGGGGTTCACTTCGTCGGCCTAAACAACGTAGTTGAGGTGGACGCGATGGGCAACCTCGGCGCCGACCAGCTGGCCTGGCTGAAAGCCGATTTGAGTGATTTGAGTAGTTCAACGCCCGTGGTGCTGTTTGCCCACATCCCTCTGTGGATGGTCTATGAGAAATGGGGCTGGGGCACACAGGACGGGGCCACGGCTCTGGGATACCTGAAGCGGTTTGGTTCAGTCACTGTGTTGAACGGTCACATCCATCAAGTGGTACAGAAGGTTGAGGGCAATGTGAGCTTTCACACAGCTATGTCAACGGCGTTTCCTCAGCCTGCGCCGGGAGCTGCACCGGGGCCCGGGCCCATGGCGGTTCCTGCAGGCAAGCTGGAAAGCGTGCTGGGAGTGACCGATGTCAAGGTGGTTCGCGGGCATACCCATTTGGCTGTGATCGACTCCACGCTGGCCGGATGAAAATCGATAGATGGTGACGGAGTCCCGCCGCGATGGTTGAAATTCTTTGCCGGGGGAGAACCGCAGGTCCCCATTCGACTTCGCTCAGGGCAGGCTCTCCACTACGCTCCCCCGGATTTCCTGTCGAGAACCGTGGCGTTGATGTATTCCGTGCGGCTCTCTTTAAGGAGAGCCGCATACGTGGTCGTTGCTGGCAGTGCGAAGTAGGAAATCCGGGTCCGCTCCGGTCGGGATGACAATTTGGTCGCGGGGCCAACTAGTCTTCCGTTGCATCTATCCCGGCCTCTAAGGAATTGTCATCCCGACCGGAGCGTAGCGCAGTGGAGGGACACGTGTAAAACGCTATTAACCGGCCATTTACCAACACGAGACAATCAGATGACACCCTCATGACAACTGTGGTCTTCGCGCGGCATATGTTAATTCCTCAGGACATCTTATCGGCGGGAGTTTCACTGCAGGAGAGGTAACACCACGTGACCAAGGTCAGTATGCGGTACGAATTGCTGTAAGCAACGGAGCGGCAGTTATTCCGCGGTGCTAACCTTATAAGCTGCGTTAGCACCAGTTAAAGCTGATACGGACGGTAGTCAACCTATTTCTATCAGGCTTACTCCCTCACTCAATCACACGAAAGACTAACCAGACTCAAAGGAGAAGGCCTGTGAAGAAAATAGAAAGTAGAGTCAAATCCTCCGTGAACCGCCGTTCGTTTTTAAAAACTGGAATGCTGGCCGGCGGTGCAGCCACAGTAGGCGCTGTCCTGGCGGGCAGCGCGAAGCCGGCGTTCGCTCAAGGCGGCCGTCTGACCGACGGAGATATCGCGGTCCTGCGCTTTTTGGCGACAGCCGAGCTCATCGAATCTGACCTCTGGGTACAATATGCCGAACTGGGCGGCCTGACCTCAGGTCAGCCTATCGAGGTTGACCCGAACCAGCCGTTGAATTCGTATCAGGCTGCTCTGTCAAATCTTGATGGGGATGGCCCACAATACATAACCAGCAACACCAACGACGAGATTACCCATGCCAATTTCCTGAACGCGTTTCTCGAGTCCAGGGGCGCCGAGTCTGTCAACCTGGACCAGTTTCGAACACTGCAAGGAAGTACTGCCTCGATCGCCTCGAAGACGAAACGCCTCACCAACCTCATGCATCTGAACGTAGACACGAGTTGGTTTACCAGGTACCGCAGCCCAAACAATCCTGACTTTGGCGCCACTTTTCCACAAGCTGTCACCATCAAAAACCGTACCGCTATCCCCAGGTCAGACGCGGATCTAAATGGCAGCGCCGCTCATATTCAGGTGATCGCCAACACTGCGGCCTTTCACTTCGGATACATCGAGCAGGGCGGTTCCAGCCTTTATGCAATTATGTCCCGGAAAGTTACTTCTCTTGAAGTGTTAGAAATTACCCTCGGCATTGGCGGGGATGAGATCTGCCACTTTCTGGAGTGGGTCGATTTTGCCGGCAATGGAGTACAAGCCCCAGTCGCCCCGGTGTCGGATAGCGGTCTCACCTTCAAGAATTTCTTCGACCCACTCGATCCGGCGATTCAGCCCAGCCTGATCTTTCCTGTCCCGTGTGAGTTCATTGATCCTAATCTTCCTCACTGTGCGGTCATTCGTCCTCTGCACGACAAATTTGGAGGAGCGGTGGCCACCATCGCAAGCTTCACCGCCGACGGACTTTTTGAAGGACAAACGCCGGAGTTCTTTAAGGTAGTCAACCAGCTCGCGCAAGCCGCGGATGCGGCCCGACGGGAGAGCTAACGCCGTTAGCCGGTCCAATGTTACAAAGGCCAGCTGGCAACATTCGCTGGCCTTTACTTTTGCTTTAGTTACACCCGTTACCAAGCTTCTATATCCGGCTGATAGTGGAAACGTTAGAGACTGACCCGCCGTAGTCATAGCCATGCGTCAAACGCCACGATTGATAGATCCCGTGGACCATGAAGAACTGCTCACCTGCAGCCCGGCGTTCATCTCGGACCACACGCGAGATAAAGAGCGTATGACTTCCCAGATTGCGGGTTGTCTCCAGCTGCAGTTCAATCACACGTGAGGCGAAGTAGGGCACAGGAATCCCGAGCGCCGTGGAGGGTGTGGTGGCGAAAGGAAGCTCGCTCCATGCAATGGATTCCTTCTTATGATTTTTCCCTAATTGCTGCGCGACCTCGGCTCGCCCCACAGGAATACCACTCAGAGCGACCGTCCCGGCCCCGGCTACCAGGGGCGCGGCCAGCCTCGTGCTATCCAGAGAGAAGGCAAAGTAGTCGTCGCTCAGACTGCCCAACAGATTCATCGGAAACATATTGCTGCGCTCACCCCATACGGCACTCACCAGAACCACACGTCGAGGGCAGATGAAAGACGCGGTCATCGCCTGCGCTGCGCGGGTGGAAAGTCGAATATGCGAAGTGCTCCGCCGCCGAAGATAGGCGTGATGCAGATAGTGAGCCCACAGCCTGCCGGCGGACAAACAATCATTCCGGCACCGGTCGACTTGAAACAGATGTAATGCCGGACCGTCCGTAAGCATGGTGGCGGAGTGTCGAAGACCCAGTTCAGCTAATAGCCGCCCTTCGCCGTCGTGCTCTCGAAACTCCAGCGTCGGACCCTTTCCCGCATCTCTGAGCTGCCAATCGCTGCCACCAATGCAAATGGTGAACGGCGAAGCGCACGCGATCGAGTGCTCAAAGGTCACATCCCGCGGCGCGCCTATGCCATGCAGCCAGACGCTTACCTCTCTCTGGGGATCAGAGATCCCAACCGTGCATTGCTGCGGCAGGTTCGTTTTGCCCAGAAGAGTCCGTTTTAAGACCACTCCGATGTTGTGCTTGAAACTCACAGCTGACCTTTCCGCGGCTTTACACATTCGAATTCCAGGAGCACGCAATCCGCCAGGCGGCGGAAAAACGGAAGGTCACCGATCAGGCGGTCAATGCCGGCCAGTCCTCGAATTACGCGTGGAAAGTGCCGCATCCGATTCTCTGTATAGGTGGGTGGCACGGCGATGCCCACTCCACCCCAGCTCCTCAGCCTGAACCCCGGTGACATGATCCTCGTCATTTCCCTCACCGATGGGCGATGAATGTGGACGCTCCCCGAGTCGGCAGAGCGGAAGTCTTTCCTGCGCAGCCGGCGCAGTGCTTTCCCCGGCTCTCCGCGAGCCGCGAACCAGGCAATTTCCCAGGGAACGAAGCGACCCATCATGCAAAGGAGAATGGGAGCTCCCGGTCGCACCAATCGCGTCAGTTCTCGCGCCACAGTCTTCAGATCCTCAACGCAATTCAAGCCGCAAAAATTTGAGAACGCCCCATCGAAGACATCCTCTCCAACGAGCGAACCAATCTCTTCATTCGGTAGCACCTTGAAGTCGATAAGCGCGCTGGTGTCTGTGGCAGCGGCATGTTGCCGGGCAAGTTCAATCATGCGCGAGGAAATGTCACAGGCAACCAGTTGAATGCCTTTTCCCGCGAGGTGAACGGCGTCAATGCCCGTGCCACAGTTAAGTTCGAGCAGCTTCTGGCCTGGGGAGAAGATCTTCGCGAATCGCCTCCAAACGGCATAGCGTCGCGCTTCGCCAATGCCCGTACCACTAAAATCCTGGACATAGGTCTCAGCCGCAGTGTCCCAGTATGCTTGTGCGAATTGAGTGGGATCGGTGCTCACATTAGCTCTCGCCTGTACCAGTATCCGATAGAGCGGGCGAGAACTTTGTAAGAGGTATGTCTTTACATTGTCACTTTGTGGCGTTTCTTTTTGCGGTTCAGATGGACCCTCTGAAGCTTTCGGTTTGCAAGCCGAAAAGTCGACGCTGCGACGTATCCCAGGCGGCTTGTAATGGAATCAGAGATCTGTTGACAGCCAGTTACGAATGGTACTACCATTCGCCCCGAGTTGAATTTCCTTGTTCGGCTGCCGCCAGAGGCGGCACGTGATCTGAGGTTTGCCATGCATGTGGTCCGTCGCACCTTCGTCTTGTTGCCTCCCGCAGGAAACTCGGTGGCCATTTGCCATGAATCCGTAGATGGTAATACCATTCTAGGAATTTGCGGGTGGGCATTGCCCATCCTGTTGGATCCACGGCAGATTCAATTTGCCCTTAAACTCTACTTCTGAGCTACGGAGTTGTGATTGATGCTGAAGAACATCGTTCGCTTCTGGCTGCTGTTTGCCGCCGCCACCAACCTGGCCCAGACCGCTGTCAACGTAAATGTGGATCTCAACCAGAAGGTGGGAAGTTACTCCCCCATCTATAGCTGGTTTGGCTTCGATGAGTCGAATTACTCGACCGCCAAGAATGGTCAAGCGCTCCTCCGGGAATTGCATGATCTAAGTCCGGTGCCGGTCTACATCCGCGCTCACTTCCTGCTCGCCACCGGCGACGGCAAGCCCGATCTCAAGTGGAGCTCGTCCAACGTCTACACCGAAGACGCGAATGGCAAGCCGGTATATAGCTGGACCATCCTCGATCAGATATTCGACGCCTACGCGGCGGCTCACGTGCGTCCTATGGTCGAGCTCGGCTTTATGCCCGAGGCGCTTTCTACGCATCCCGAGCCCTACCACATCGGCTGGCCGCTCAAGAAAGGTCTGGTCGAAGGGTGGTCCTTTCCGCCCAAGGACTACGAGCGCTGGGAAGAGCTGACCCGCCAGGTAGCCGCGCACATGGCCCAGCGCTATGGCGCGGAAACCGTCTCCACCTGGTATTGGGAAGTCTGGAACGAACCGGACGGCGAGTATTACTGGAAGGGAACCCAGGACGACTACAACAAGCTGTATGACTATGCGGTCGCCGGAGTGCGCAAAGCCATTCCCCATGCGCGCGTCGGCGGACCGGCAACCACCGGCCCTGGGCCGCACGGCAAAGGCTCAGCCTATCTCGAAGCCTTCCTCGCCCATTGCGCAAAGAACAGGAGCGAAGCCACCCACGGCTCCATCCCGCTCGACTTCATCTCCTTCCACGTCAAAGGCAGTCCCAACGTGATCGACGGCCACGTGCAGATGGGCCTGGATCGCGAATTGAACAATGCCTCCGCTGGTTTCGACATCGTCAACAAGTTCCCGCAGTTCGTAAAGCTCCCCATCATCTTGAGTGAAGCCGATCCGGAAGGCTGTGCCGCCTGCTCCGCGCGGCTGTATCCTCCCAACGCCTATCGTAATGGACCGCTCTATCCGACCTACACCGCCGCCGCGATCAAGGGCCTCTTCGAACTCGCGGATCGCGATCATGTGAACCTACTCTCGATGCTCACCTGGGCCTTCGAGTTTGAAGACAAGCCCTACTTCGACGGCTATCGCACGCTGGCCACCAACGGCGTAGACAAACCAATCCTTAATTTCTTCCGCATGGCCGGATTGATGAAGGGCAACCGCGTCGCGGTCACCAGCAGCGGAGCGGTATCGCTCGACAGCATCCTGAAGAGCGGCGTGCGGCAGGATCCCGATATCGATGCGCTGGCCACCAGCGCTCCGCAGCAAGCCTCGGTGCTGCTCTGGAATTATCATGACGAAGACCTCGCCGCCCCCGGATCGGAGATCGAAGTATCGATCAAAGGAATCCCCGCCCATCGCGTGTTACTGCAGCACTACCGCATCGACAACGATCACAGCAACGCCTACACCGTCTGGAAGGAAATGGGTTCGCCGCAAACCCCAACTCCCGAACAGTACGCAAAACTGCAGGCCGCGGGACAACTGCAGCTGCTCGATTCTCCGCAGTGGATCACCCCAGCCGATGGAGAGATCAAACTGAAGGTGCAATTGCCGCGGCAGGGGTTGTCGCTCCTGCGGGTGACCTGGTCGTCTGACTAAGAAGATCTCTTGCAGGCATTCCGTAGTCGCGCGAACCCTGAAGGAAAGGACGAGCTTGCAACGAACCTCCCAGCCCTGGATCTTCGTATGGCTGGTGACGCTGGCCATCGCCATCAGCTACTTCGACCGCCAGGCGTTGCCCGTCGCCATCTCTGCGGTGGAGCGCACCATCCCCATCTCCAACCAGCAATTTGCATGGCTGCAGGCAGCATTCCTCGCCACCTATGCGCTGCTCTACGCCGGTGGAGGAAAGTTTCTCGACGTTATCGGAACCCGCATAGGCTTCGCCATCAGCATGGCCTGGTGGTCGCTGGCCTGCGCCCTGCACGGCTTCGCGCACGGGCTCGGACTGCTGGTCGGTGCGCGCCTGCTGCTCGGGATGGGTGAGGGCGCGGCCTTCCCCGCAGCCACGCGCGTCATTGCCGAGTGGCTGCCGGCGACCAGGCGCGCCACCGCGATGGGCATCATCAATGCCGGAACAGCGGTCGGTTCGGTCGCGGCGCCGCCGCTGATTGGACTCATCCTCCTGGCCGGAAGCTGGCGATACGTTTTCTTCTTCGCCGGCGCGCTCGGGTTTGCCTGGGCTCTCGGCTGGCTCTGGATGTATCGCCCGCCCGCGGCGCCAGCCCTCCCGTCGATAACAGCGGCCGTCGCCATTCCCTGGCTCAGCCTGGTCTCTTCCATCAAGGTGCTGGGCATGGTCGCGGCCAAGTTCCTCAGCGATGCCGCCTGGTTCTTCTGCCTCTTCTGGCTACCAAAATATCTCTACGATGCGCGCGGATACGACATCAAGCACGTAAGCTACTTCGCCTGGATCCCCTATGCCGCATCCGGCCTGGGCAGTTTTCTGGGAGGCTGGTTTTCGAGTTATCTTCTGCGCCGTGGATACTCCCTCAACTTCTCGCGCAAGCTGGCACTCGGCCTAAGCGCCGCACTCATGCCTGCTGTGATCCTGGTGCCGCACGTTCCGGTTTCGCTCGCGCTCGGGCTCTTCAGCGTTGCCTTCTTCGGCCAGCAGTCGTGGTCCGGCCTCATCATGACGCTGCCCACCGATATCTTTCCTCTGACTTCGGTCGGCTCGGTCGCGGGGCTGATCGGCTTCGGAGGCGCCATCGGTGGAGCCATCTTCAACTTGATCGCCGGCCAGCTCCTTACCCACGGAGCAGGCTACGGCACTATTTTTGCCATCGTCGGCAGTCTTCATGCCTTTGCCTTTGCCATTCTTCTTCTTACTTCCGGTGTACTGCAAGCGCCGGGTTCCAACATCCTTCCAGAACAGGGAAAGCTGGTCTCATTATGAAAATACGGGAAGTCCGCACACGAGTCGCGCAATGGTCCGGTGAGACAACGCCGTTGCCGCCGCACTTCTGCACCAATCCCATGGACCTGCTCACGCTTCCGCAGTCTTCGATGAATACCTTCACTTTCCATAGCTGGCTGGTGGTGGAAGTGATGACCGATGACGGACTGGTCGGGCTGGGGAATGCGGCCCTGGCGCCCATCGTCACCAAGTCGGTGATCGATCACTACCTGAAGCCGCTGCTGCTCGGCGCCGATCCCTGGGACATCGAGTTTCTCTGGCAGCACATGTACCGCAAGACCATGGCCTTCGGGCGCAAGGGCATCGGCATGACCGCCATCAGCGCGGTGGACATCGCCCTCTGGGACCTGCTCGGTAAAGCCGCCCGGCAGCCGGTCTATCGTCTTCTCGGGGGCAGAACCAAAACCCGCATCCCGGTCTACGCCAGCCGCCTGTATGCAAGCCCTCTCCCGCAGCTTGCATCGGAAGCCGCAAAGTACAAAGCGGAAGGATACAAAGCAATGAAGCTGCGCTTCGGCTGGGGCCCCGTCGACGGAGCCGCCGGCATGCAGCGCAATGTGGAGCTGGTCCGCACTGTGCGCGAAACCGTCGGCGATGAGATTGACGTGATGGCGGATGCCTACATGGGCTGGACGCTCGATTACGCCAAGCGCATGCTGCCGCTGCTGGAACCCTTCCATCTCCGCTGGCTGGAAGAGCCCGTCATCCCCGATGATGTACGCGGTTACGCAGAATTGAAGTCCTATGGCCGCGTACCCATCGCCGGTGGCGAGCATGAATTCACATCGTACGGCTTCCGCGACATGCTGGAGGCTCGCGCCGTCGACTACATTCAGTTCGATACCAATCGCGTAGGCGGCATCACGCAGGCCAGAAAAATTTCCGCGCTGGCCGAAGCCTTCTCCGTGCCGGTCATCCCGCACGCGGGGCAAATGCACAACTACCATGTGGTGATGGCAAGCTTGAATTCGCCCATGGCCGAGTTCTTTCCCCCCGTCGATTTGGAAGTTGGCAACGAGCTCTTCTGGTACATCTTCGACGGTGAGCCTCGCGCCAAGGACGGCTTCATCGATCTCGACGACCAATTGCCCGGTCTCGGATTGACCATCAACGAAGAAAGCATGAAACAGTTCCAGATCATCGAATAGCAGACGGAGACAAGATGCGGTTGGTGCAATTGAAAGCAGGCAACGAGCGCCGCCTGGCCACGGTGGACGAACCGAAGCTGCGTCTGCTTCGCGATTTCGATTCCCTGTACGCGCTGGTGGAAGCGGCCATCACCAGCGGCGAGAAACTGACCGCCCTGGCCAACAATCATCTTTCCCAGGACGCCCTCGACTACGAGCAGATCTATCAGGGCATCGCGGATTGGAAGCTGCTCCCGCCCATCGATCACCCCGGCGAGCCGGCCTGCTGCCTGGTCTCCGGCACCGGCCTCACCCACCTGGGCAGTGCTCGCGACCGGCAATCCATGCATCTAGCCAAGGAACAGGATCTGACCGACAGCATGAAGATGTTTCACTGGGGCGTAGACGGGGGCCGCCCCGCAACAGGAGAAATCGGCTCCGCCCCGGAGTGGTTCTACAAGGGCAACGGTTCCATGGTCCGAGCGCACAACGAACCGCTGATCGTCCCCGCATACGCCGAAGATGGCGGCGAAGAAGCCGAGATTGCCTCTGCGTATCTTATCGGCCGGAACGGGCAGCCGTATCGCATCGGGATGGTACAGGGCAATGAGTTTTCTGACCACCTCTTTGAAAAGAGAAATTATCTCAATCTGGCTGGATCCAAGTTGCGCACCTGTTCGCTCGGCCCGGAACTGGTAATCGATCCCGATTTCCATTCGGTTCCCGGTAAAGTAAGTATCGCGCGCGCTGGCCAGGACTTCTGGTCCCAGCCCATCGCCAGCGGCGAAGAGGAGATGTGCCACAGTCTGCGCAATCTGGAGCATCATCACTTCAAGTTCGAGTTACACCGCCGCCCGGGAGATGTGCACATTCATTTCCTCGGTGCCCATTCGCTGAGCTTCGGACAGGGCATAAAACTGCAAAGCGGAGATGTCGTGTCGATTCAGTTCGAAGGATTCGGACGTCCTTTGCGGAACCCTGTTCTCATCGCGAGCGAAAAGCATACCCCGGTGGAAGTAATTCCACTCGCTTAGGAGCCCCTCCGCAGCAAATCCAGAGTCTTCGACCTACTCCAGGGCAGTGGTTTCCCATCAGTCGCCTTTTCCTGCTGTTTATCGACTCCCGTATCATGGCCGGCTTCGGGTGTGTCTTTGCATGCAGTGAGGATGGCCGCGTCCACTTCCTCAGGATTGATGGGCTTGGTGACATACCCGTCCATGCCCGCGGCGAGACAACGAGCACGGTCCCCCGCCATGGCATACGCAGTCATGGCGATGATCGGTATATGGTCATGGGTCGATTTCTCTTGCTCGCGAATTACTTTGGTAGCCTGGATGCCGTCCATTTCAGGCATCTGAACGTCCATCAGCACCAGGTCGTAGGCCTGTTGTTTGAGCTGCTCGATGGCCTCCAGGCCGTTATTGGCGATTACGAACATGTGGCCCAGCTTGGTCAAAATCCTGGATGCGACCGCCTGGTTCACACGATTGTCCTCGACCAACAAAATGCGTAACTCTCGCCGTGAGGTGACATCACGCAAAGACTCCGGCACCGCGATGGTGTCAGACTCTACCGTTGTCGCGACCGCCTCCAGGCGCACGAACAGGCAGAAACGGGTGCCTCGTCCGATCTCGCTCTCTACCGAGATACTTCCCCCCATCATCGAGGCCAACCGAGCGGATATGGTGAGGCCAAGACCTGTGCCTCCGTACTTGCGCGTGGTGGATGAGTCCGCCTGGGTGAAGGGCGAGAAGATGGATTCCAGCTTTTCCTGGGGGATTCCAATCCCGGTGTCGGAGACCGTAAAACGAATGGTGAGTTCGTCTCCCTCCCTACTCTCAAGTTCAGCTTTGAGTGCGACTTCGCCGTTGTTGGTGAACTTGATTGCGTTATTAACCAGATTAAGAATAATTTGTCGCAGCCGGCCAGAATCGCCTCGGACCATCTCCGGCAGGGTAGGTGCGAGGTCACAAAGTAATCCCAGTCCTTTTTCGCCGGCTCGCAGAGCGAACATCTTGAGGGCATCTTCCACGCAATCGCGGAGGTTGAAATCGATCACTTCCAGGTTGATCTTTCCCGCTTCGATCTTCGAAAAATCGAGGATGTCATTCACCACGGTGAGCAAGGAATCTGCCGAGAATTTGATTGTTTCGAGGCATTCACGCTGGTCCAAAGTGAGCTCAGTATCGAGAACGATGCCGGTCAGGCCGATGACACCGTTGAGCGGCGTACGGATCTCATGACTCATGTTGGCGAGGAATTCGCTCTTGGCGCGATTGGCCGCCTCTGCGGCCTCTTCTGCATGCCGGCGCTCGACAATTTCAGCCTGCAGGCTTCGGTTACGGTCATCGACAATTTTGCTGAGACGACTGCGTTCCACGGCTCTTCCGAGCACAGTGCCAATCTGCGCCATCAGTTGCAGGAAGGATCCATCCGGGCCCGACGCCGTATCGGCAAAGAACTCCAGCACGGCTACAAGGTCACTGCCGGCTACCACCGGAAAGGCAAAGGCCGCCCGTATCCCTCGAATACGCGCAACTTCGGCTCTGGGAAAATCGGCGTGCAGGGAAAGATCGAGGATGAGGGCCGGCTTTCCGGAAAAGAGTACCCGCCCAGGCAGCTCGATCCCCGGATCGAATTCCGTAGCTTCGGATGTAGTTTGGAATGCTCGCGTACATTCCGTGTCTGATCCGTACCAGATGCCGGTGGAGACTAAGCGTTTCCCTTCAGCCACGGAATGGACAAAGTAGGCGTGGCCTAATTTCCAGCCGGTGGTCTGGCAGATCCCTGCGAGCGCAAAACGCAGCGCATCTTCCACACAGGTTGATTCGCTGGCGGCGACCGCGATGTTGCCCAGGAGTTCAATCTGCACCTTCTTCTCGTACAGTTCTCGTAATCCGCGCTCCGCGATGGCCTCAGCTTCGAGACGCGCCCGACGGTCGCGTTCCGAGCGGCGCTTCAACTTCAGCATCTCTTCCGCGAAGTCCTCGGCGGCAGATCCCACGATTTAGTGGCTCCGATCGGATGAAAACGAGATGTGACACAAACACCTCTGATCTCCTTTGTGCATACACTCCCGATGCTCGACAATCACGGTTTCGCGATAGTGCGTGGCCGCCCCCTCGATAAATCCCTGAGCCAGGGCACATAATCGTCGGGGGGAAAGATAACCCATCAACAGGCCGCCGTCCGGTGTGTGGCGAAACTCAAAAGTGGGGACATCTGCGCCAGGATAAATCTTTCGCACTTCGGGATGAATGATACCGTTCACGCTCAACACGAAAGGACGGGCGGAAGACTGGGAACTGAAGAACGCCGGATAGCGCTCGAACAACAAGGGGATCGCTTGCTGGCCAAACCAGCGCAATACCTCAAACGGGCTCAGACCGAGCATCTGCGACGCTGCCCCGACAAGATCCTGAATCTGTTCATCGGGGTAGCTACCCAACGAGGTATAGGCCCCATCGAGCGCCGTGGTGGTCAGTAGCTGGTCCCAGGTGTCTTGGCCATGATTGCTGATCACCACATCTTCAAGCAGATTGAATATGATGCCCTTCATTTATTTGACGACGCAGGTGTTTAGACGCAACCTGGATCCCCTATCGGCAATCCCACAACGATCCTTTAGGGCGTGTGTGAGAACTCGTTTCTGGAAGGGCACGGGTTCAGCCGTGCCGTAATTCATTAAGAGTTTCCGGGCTTTAGCCTCTGAGGGCATCTTTTTATCAGCGCACAAGAGAATTTAGAGCATAGAAAAAGCGTACCTCAGCGGCTAAAGCCGGGTAGGGCCATGTTATTTACGGCACGGCTGAACCCGTGGTCCTTCCAGAACCGAGTTCTCACACACGCTCTTTAGGCCCGACTAAACTAATGTGCCAGGTTTGTCCCGCACTCGTCCCGCCGATGCGCTCCACGCGAGAATCAGGCATCCGGAAGCTTCTCGTCCGCGGGCTTCGGCTGTTCCTTTTTGGCTGCGGCAGCCTTGGGTGTCCAAGCCTTTCGTTTCGCTGGCGGTGGTTCCGCAGGTGTAGGAGCGGTCGCGGCGGGTGTGGATTCCGCTGCGCCAGCCTTGGGCTGCCATTTCTTGCGTTCCACTTGAGGAGAGGCCGGTTCAAGCGCTTTCGGGGGTGCCGCAGCGGCGACGGCTTCTGGAGTTTTATACGCCACCGCTACGGTTGCTGTAGACTGCGGCATCGACACATTCACCGGCGCCACCGCTCGAACCTTTCCCAGCTTCTTCTCGACGCTTTCGAGCAGCAGTTCCGCCACGTCTTTTACCGCGATGGCGTCTTGCTGACCCCTGGCGGCGGTGCTGTCCAACATGCTCTTGCAGAAGGGACAGCCAACGGCGAGAACTTTGTTCTCCCCGCCCGCGAGCGCCTGCTGCACCTCGCGATAGCGATTGTCTGAAATTTTCTGTGTTCCGGGCTCTTCTTCTTTCCAGAACTGCGCGCCGCCGGCTCCGCAACAGAATGAGTTTTCCCGATTGCGGCCAAGTTCGACCTGCTCACTGCTAAGGATGTTGAGCAGGTTACGCGGGGCATCATAGACTCCATTGTGACGGCCAAGGTAGCACGGGTCATGATAGGCAACCTTGGCAGGGCCCGCGTCGGCAAGCAGCTTGCCTTGCGCCACCAGCGTCTCCAGATACTCGGTGTGGTGCATCACCTTGAAGTTGCCGCCTAGCTGACGATATTCCTTGCCTACGGCGTTCATGCAGTGCGGACAGGTGGCAACGATCAGTGCCGGTTTCGCCTGGTTCAGGGTGGCGACATTCTGGCCCGCGAGCTGCTGATACAAGAGCTCATTTCCTGCTCGCCGCGCGCTATCTCCGGTACAGCATTCTTTCTTGCCCAGGACAGCAAAATTCACTTCTGCATGATTGAGCAAATGAACAAAGGCACGTGCCGTCTTCTGCGACTGGGGATCGTAGCTGGCAGCGCATCCCACCCAGTAGAGAACATCCGGTTGCGGGTTTTCTTCGATCGTCTTGACCTTGAGTCCTTCTGCCCAATCCATGCGCTTGTCGCGATTGATGCCCCACGGATTGCTGGTCCGCTCCATGCCGCGGAATGCGGTCTGCAACTGAGCAGGGAAGTCGCCTTCAATCATCACCTGGTGACGGCGAATGTCGATAATGTCGAGCATGGGCTCATCCTGCACCGGGCAAACTTCCATGCAAGCGCCGCAGGTGGTGCAAGCCCAGGCAGCTTCAGGCGACAGCGCGAAGCTAAGCAGCGGGCGCGCACTCGCTGCTCCGGGACTGAGTGAGTTCAGCTCCATGCGCTTGTTGATCTCCAGGGCCGATGGGCTGAGCGCTTTGCCCGTTGCCGTTGCCGGACAAACATCCTGGCACCGATTGCACTGAATACAGGCATACGCATCGAGCAGTCGAGGCCAGGACAGATCCTCCAGCTTGTTTGCACCCGCCTTCAGATTTTCCGATTCAAGATCCAACTCTTCCGTTGGCAACACACCGGAGGAAGGACTGCGCGCAGCCAGGTATTTGGCCGGAGCAGCGAAGATATGGATGTGCTTGGAAAGAGGGAAATACATCAGGAACGCCAGCACGCTACCCAAAGCACCCCAATAGCCAAACATGCGCCAGGCTTCGGCATTGCCGGGTGTAAAGGCATGCGAGAGCAGGGTCGCGAAAGGCTGAAAGCGATCCGGTCCTTCCGTGGCAAGCCTGGCGCCTGCGCCCACCGCGCGGCTACCCACGTGGAAGAGAATGAAGGCCGAGACAATGAGCGAGTCCACGCGAATGCGGCCCTGTTTCACGTTTGGATGCAGCAGGGTTCGGGGGTTGAATTTGAAGTCGCGCCGGCTAGGTAAAAGAAAGCGGCGAATCACCAGGGCGCCTACGCCGATAAGAACCAGCGCACTCAGCAGATCAGCCAGCACGTTGTAAACCAGGCCCGGCAAGCTGGTCGATCGAATGGTAAAGGGAATGAATCCCTCTATCCCGTCAACCAGGTTCACCAGGATATAGAAAACGAAGCCATAGAAGATGAAGGAATGAAAGAAGCTGATCAGCGGGCGCCGGCGGAAGGTGCGGCTTTGCGTCAGCGTGGTGACCAGCGCGTACCGCAACCTTTGCGGAAAGTGATCGAAGCGAAGGTCTGTATCCTCACTGCCGGCGCGAATCCGGAGGTACACACCATAGAAGCCGCGCAGCCCAATCGCCACCGTGATGGCGGCAAACAACAGGAAAGCGATTTTGTGCGCGAACGGCAGCATAGTTTAGCCGGCTACTTGCGCAGCTCGGTGATCATTGCCGGAATGATTTGATGTACGTCGCCGACGATGCCATAATCCGCGATCTTGAAGATCGGCGCATTGGCATCCTTATTAATGGCCACGATGAACTTGCTCTTGTTCATTCCGGAGAGATGTTGCACCGCCCCCGATATCCCGACAGCGATGTAGGCTTTCGGCTGCACCGTCTTACCGGTCTGCCCAACCTGTTCCGAGTAGGGGCGCCATCCTGCATCCACGATGGCACGCGTCGCCCCCACAGCCGCACCCAACTGATCCGCCAGAGCTTCGACCAGTTGCTTGAAACCCTCAGGGCTGTCCACACCGCGGCCGCCGGAGACGACCAGGTCTGCATCGGCGAGCGAGATGCGTTCACTCTTCTCCGCGGTTTTGCCGGTGACCCGCAGGCGCGGCTGGGGCAGGTCGAGCTCCGCATCGTACTGCTCTCCCGCGGCGTTTGCCGGCTGGGCAGCGGCAAACGCACCCGGCTTCACCGTGACCACGCAAATCGGACCTTCCGCTTCCACGGTTTCGGTGACACGAGAAAGGAAAGTGTAATGCGCGGCAACGAGCGCCCCGCTGCGGCCGGTAAGCGAGATTGCATCTTCGATCAAAGGCGCGTCCAGCTTGACGGCGACGCGGGGGCTATATTCGCGTCCGCTGCGGCTGCCGCCAATCAGTACCGTATGCGCCTCGCCCTCTCTCGCGATCTGTGCCACCGCGCTCGCCCAAACCTCCGGATCGTACTGCGCCAACTCGGGCTTGTCTGCCACCAGGACCTGGTCGGCGAAGAAGGCGGCCTGCTCTGCTACAGACGCGACGCCGCTCCCCAAAACCAGCAAGGTAATCGGTCCCTCACGCCCCATCCCACGGGCCGCAGTGGTCATTTCCAGTGTGCTCTTGCTTACTTTGCCGTTGGAGTATTCGACCACCAGCAGAATCATCCAATCACTCCGGCATCATGGCGCAAAAGATCAACCAGTTTTGCCGCGGCCGCGCCTGCATCTTTGCCATCGATGATATTTCTGCGCCGCTCTTTCACCTGCACCTCGACTCCCACGATCCTGAGTTTAGCGCTTACACCGTAGTCTTTGAGCGGCACGCGGCGCAACTCCTTCTTCTTTGCCTTCATGATGTTGGGCAGAGTCGGGTAGCGTGGTTCATTCAGGCCTTGCTGGGTGGTCACTACGGCCGGCAGCGCCACGGCGAAAGATTCGCTGCCGCCGTCGACGTCGTGCTTACCAGTGAGCATTCCATCCTGCAGGGTGAGCGCGCTGGTCCAGGTCGCTTGTGGCCATTCCAGCCGCTCTGCGGTCGCCGCGCCCAGGGCATGGCTGTCCCAATCCGCTTGCTGACCGCCCAAGAAGATCAAGTCGATTTGCTCGCTGCGAGCCGCCTGGGCCACCACGCTGCTTACCGCAATCACATCCAGGGGCGCGTCTGTCTCCACCAGGATGGCACGATCCGCTCCCATCGCCAGTGCCGAGCGAAGAGCCTCCTCGGTGCGCGCCGGTCCAACTGCCAGAGCAATCACTTCTGCGGGTGCCGCTGCCCCTTCGCGCAAGCGCAAAGCTTCTTCGACGCCGTACTCATCCATGGTGTCCATCACCAGCTTGCGGCCTTCCAGCGCCACGTTCCCGTCCTGGATGCTGACGCTCTCTTCCGCATCCAGAACCTGGCGGACCACTGTCAAAATTCGCATCGCACTCCTCAGTCCAACTGCGCGAGGGGAGAAACCGCAGGTCCCTCCACTACGCTTCGCTCCGGTCGGGATGACAATTCTATTGTAGGGGCAAGATTTCTCGTTGAAGCACTTGCGGGTACGACTACCCTCCGCTCCTAATGAAGAAATAGTGGGGTCTGGAGCAAAAGGCTGTTGTGGGGCTTCGCCCATCGTTTTCGGCCCACGTACGCTGGTGCGAACATGGGGCACCCGTTTAGAGCTGTGGAGACCGCGACAGGTCTGAGGGGGAGCCCCGCGGTATCCCACATCTCGCGAAAAACGAGCGAGTTCTTTCCCGGGCAGTCGCCTTGTTGTTCGACAGTCCTCTCAAAGCCGGTAGCGTCCTGCCTCCACCATGGCTGCGGAAATCTCGCGGCCTAAGGCGATTGTGTTCACCGGCTCATGTTTGGATAAGCGGCGGAAGATCGTCATCTGTGTCCGCAGCATATCGCCCTCTGCAACCGCCGCGAGAACACGCTCCGCCGAGCCTTCAATCACCCGGAAGGAATGGGCGGCATAGTACTTGGTCAGCTTCACCGCCATCGAATTGGGCTTGTTCATCTTTTCCGTGCGCAGGATACTCGATTCAAGCGCAAGCACTTCACTCAGGATATCCGCCAGCGCGCCCATCACCTCTTGTTGTTCGCCGAGATCGTTACCAAACTTCTGCGAAGCCGCACCGGAGCAGAAAAGGGAAATCTTCTTGGCGCTCGCCAGCAGCCCTCGCTCCTCCGCCAGCGGGCCGTCGTAGCTCACCTTTGCCGCCGGCCCAGCCATCACCTCGTCCATCACCTTCTTGATGGCCGGCAGGAGAGGCAGCGTGCCCGCCAACGCGCGTTTGATCATCCAGCCGGTAGTAATCAGCCGATTAATCTCGTTGGTGCCTTCGAAAATCCTGTTGATGCGCGAATCGCGGTACGCTCTCTCGGCCGGATACTCCTCCACGTAACCGTACCCGCCATGCATCTGCAGCGTATTGTCAACCACTCGTTCCAGCATCTCCGACCCGAAGAACTTGAGGATGGAGCATTCGACCGCAAACTCTTCGATCCGCTTCTGCACCTCGGCCGAGAACGTAGGCGAGTTCTTGTCCAGCTCGGCCAAAGCGGCGTCGATGGCGCCCACCACCCGATACAGAACCGCCTCGGTTACGTAAATGCCTGCCGCACCAGCGGCGATCTTCTCCTGCACCAGCCCGAAGGAGGTGATCGGCTTGCCAAAGGCAACCCGCTCCCGGGCATAGCGTATACCGTCGCGGAGCGAACCCTTTGCTCCTCCCACCGCGCCCGACGCCAGCTTGTACCGGCCCACATTAAGGATGTTGAAGGCGATATGATGACCCTTGCCCGCCTGCCCCAGCAGATTCTCCACCGGCACTTTGCAATCCGCGAGTACCAGCGCGCAGGTAGAAGATCCGCGAATGCCCAGCTTATGTTCCTCTGCGCCCACGCTCAGCCCCGGGGTACCGGCCTCGACCAGGAATGCAGAAAACTTCTCGCCGTCGATCTTGGCAAAGATGGTAAACAGGCTGGCCATGCCTGCATTCGAAATCCACATCTTTTCGCCATTGAGCACATAATGCTTGCCGTCGGGGGTAAGCGTGGCTCGGGTGCGAATGTTCATGGCATCGGAGCCGGCGGAGGATTCTGACAAGGCATACGCCGCGATCCATTCGCCGCTGGCCAGCCTGGGAAGATATTTCTCCTTCTGCTCGGGTGTTCCATACCACACAAGAGGTAAAGTCCCGATGGTCACATGCGCACTGAACGTGACCGAGAAACTCCCCGAAACACTCAGATTCTGCGAGACCAGGGTGGAGGTGATCTTGTCCATATCCAGACCGCCGTACTCCTCGGGCACATCGATGCCGAGCAGTCCCAGAGCCCCCAGGTCGCGCATCAGCTTGCGGCTCACATCCCAGTGTTTCGCCTCGATCTCATGCACCTGGGGAGATATTTTCTCTTCCGCGAACTTGGCGGCCACGTCAGCGATCTGCTTCTGTTCTGCCGAGAGGTCTTCCACCGTGAAAATATCATCCGGGGTCAAATCCTCGATCAGGAAGCTGCCTCCGGTCACTCGTTTCGCCGTTTTCGCTTGAGCTTCTACGACCATTCGATCCTCCCGTGTTACTAATTCTGCAAATTCTCGAAAATGCCGGCAGCTCCCTGGCCCCCGCCCACGCACATGGTCACCAGTCCATACCTGGCGCCGCGCCGTTTCATCTCGCTGAGCAAGCTGGCCGTTAGCTTGGTGCCGGTGCAGCCCAGAGGATGCCCCAGTGCGATCGCACCCCCGTTCACGTTCACCTTGGCCGGATCGATGCCGAGCATCTTGATCACTGCCAGCGACTGCGCGGCGAAAGCCTCGTTCAACTCGATCAAATCAATCTGGTCGAGCGTGAGTCCGGCCATCTTCAGCGCTTTGGGAATCGCATAGACCGGGCCCATGCCCATCTCTTCCGGCAAACAGCCGGCGTATGCAAAGGAAACAAAACGCGCCAGCGGCCTGGCTCCGATCTCTTTGGCCCGGGTGTCGGACATAACGACCGACGCTGCCGCGCCATCCGAAGTCTGAGAACTGTTGCCCGCGGTCACTACACCAGCGGCATGGAACACAGCCCGCAGTTTGGCCAGCGCCTCGATCGATGTGTCGGCCCGCGGTCCCTCGTCCACGGCGAAAGACTTTTCCTGTTTCTCCGGCTTTCCAGCCGTGCTCATCACGGTGGTGACCACAGGAACGGCGACGATCTCTTCGTCAAAGCGGCCTGCCGCAATCGCCGCCAGCGCCTTCTTATGGCTGCCAAGGGCGAACTGATCAGACTCTTCGCGCCCGATGTTGTAATGTTTCGCCACCCTCTCGGCGGTAAGCCCCATCGACATATACGCGGCCGGGTGGTTATCCACCAGCCACGGATTGACAGCGATCTTGTTGCCTCCCATGGGGAGATACGACATGGACTCCGCACCACCGGCAACGATGACGTCCGCGCTCCCGCCTCGAATCCGTTCCGCCGCCAGGGCGATCGTCTGTAAGCCGGAAGCGCAGTAGCGGTTCACCGTCATCGCCGCGGCTTCAATCGGAAGGCCGGCGCGCAGCGAGATCATCCGCGCCATATTCATCCCCTGCTCGCCTTCGGGCATGGCGCAGCCGATGATCACGTCTTCAATTTCTTTAGGGTCGAGCGCCGGCACCCGCTCCACGGCGCCTTTCACCGCAACCGCGCCAAGATCGTCCGGCCGGGTGTAACGGAGAGTGCCTTTGGGCGCTTTCCCCACCGCTGTGCGCACTACGCTTACTACGACTGCTTCCTTCATCATCTGCCATCCGCGGGACTAATTAATTTCTGAGTGGCTTGCCCGTCTTAAGGGTGAAGCCGATGCGCTCGACCGTCTTTGGCTCTCCACACAGAGAGAGAAATGCCTCCCGCTCCAGATCGAGCAACGTCTGTTCGGTGAGCAGAGTTCCAGGGGTAATATCTCCGCCGGTAAGGATGCGTGCCACGTGGGTCGCGATCTTCGCATCGTGCTCGCTGATGTACGCGCCTTCGCGCATCAGGTAAACACCCAGCTTCAAGGTTGCCTGAATCGTCTCCCCTGGCGCGGGAATGTTCGTTCTCATCACCGGCGCGGTGTAGCCGGATCTCGCCAGCCGAAGCGCCTGCGCCTTGGCGTCGCTTACCAGCCGGCTACGATTCATCGAGATCGAATCGATGTCTTCGAGAATGCGCAGGGACCGCGCATCGATAGCCGAGGTCGATACCTTGGCCAGGGCGATGGTCTCGAAAACATTCTTGACCGTTTCCACGACCTCAATGGACTCGCCCCGGGCGTCGATGCGTACTGCATCCGCAGCAGCCAACGCGCGCAAGAGCATCTCTTTGCAACCGCCGCCGCCAGGGATCAGGCCAACCCCGGTCTCGACCAGTCCCGTATAAAGCTCCAGATGCGGCTGGCGCAGCGCCGCGTGCATGCAGACCTCGGTTCCCCCGCCCAGGCAAAGGCCAAACGGAGCGGCCACCACCGGACGCTCGCAGAACTTGATTGCCTGGGTCATACCCTGGAACTGCCGTACGCTCAGCTCGATCTCATCCCATTCCTCGTCCTGGATAGCCAGCAGCAGCTGCATCAGGTTGGCGCCCACGGTGAAATTCTGCGCATCGTTGGTGATGATAAAACCGTCGAAGTTGCGCACCGCATCGCTTCCCGGCTGCAGCTTCTTCAATAGAAAGGAAACGAGGTCGTCGCCCAGCGAATTCATCTTGGAATGAAATTCGAAGCAGCCAATTCCGTCGCCCACATCCACCAGCGAGATACCGGAGTTGCCGGCAAAAATTCCATGCGAGCGCTTGTAGCTGGCCACCGAGGCCAGTTCTGGGTTCTGATGAACGGGCCGGTATGCCCCCGTTTTCACATCGAAGTATTCCGTGCCGCCCGCACGGTACCAGGAGTCACCGCCCGCGGCCAGAAGCTTTTCGACCGCCGCCGGAATGGGCGCTCCCGCGGCGCGCATCTTCTCCACCGTATTCGGAACACCGGCGGCGTCCCACAAGGCAAACGGTCCCAGCTCCCAATTGAATCCCGAGGTGATGGCCCGATCGATATCTACGATGGTCTCGGTGACCTCGCCGATGCGGTTGGCCGAATAGGCCCAAAGATCCGGAAGCGCCTGCCAATAAAACTTCGCCGCCCGATCCTTTTCCGGGTCAGCGGCCAGCAGCGCTTTGAGTCTGCCTGCCACGGAATCGTTGCCTTTCGCCAGCTCAATGGTAGGGAAGAAGGGCTTAGAGGCCGGCTGGTACTCCAGCGTTTCCAGGTTCAGAACGGAGCGAACTTCCTTTCCATCCGCATCCCGTTCTTTCTTGTAGAAGCCTTGCTTCGTCTTATCCCCCAGCCACTTGCGCGCGATGAGTTGCTCGATGAAATCGGGCAACTTCACGTCTGACCGCTCATCGGTTGCGGCCTTGGAGAAGTTTCGCGCCACGCTGGCTAAGACATCGATGCCCACCAGGTCCGCGAGGCGGAAGGTACCGGTTTTTGGCCACCCAACAGCCGGTCCCGTCAGTACATCGATTTCTTCAATGCTCAGCCCTTGCTCCTGCATGATCTTGAAAGTGTTCAGCATCAGGAACGTTCCCACCCGATTGGCAATGAAGTTCGCCACATCGTTGGCGGGCACAACTGTTTTGCCCAGCTGGCGATCGCCAAACTCTGCGATTGCAGCGATGGCGGCCGGATCCGCATCCGGCGTCGCAATGACCTCTAGCAGGCGCATATAGCGCGGCGGATTGAAGAAGTGGGTTCCAAACCAGCGTCTCCGCAGCGGCTCGGGAAGTTGCGCGCCGATCTGTGCGACCGGGAGACCACTGGTGTTGGTGGTAAGGATGGCTTCGGGACGGACGTACGCAGCGACCTTGCTCAGCAGGTTGCGCTTGATCTCGAGATTCTCGGCAACCGCCTCGATGACCCAATCGCAATCGCGCAGCTTGGGCAGGTCATCCTCGAAATTGCCGATGGTGATGCGCTCGGCAATGGAGGGAGCCGCAAACGCTGCCGGCTTTGCGCTTTTGAGGTTATTGAGTGCCTGCGCGCCCAGGCTATTGCGATCGCCTTTTTCCGGCACCATATCCAGAAGAAGAACCGGGAGCCCGGCGTTGGCAATATGAGCGGCAATGCGCGCGCCCATCGTGCCTGCGCCGAGCACGGCTGCCCGCCGGATGTTGAACTTACGGTCGGGACGTTTTTCCTGCTCAGAAGCCGGTGTGTCCTGAGCCACAGAATCGGAAAGCAGCGGCATGCTTTATTCCTTTGACTGCACAAAAGAATACTGAACGCTGGGTAAGAAAGTCAATCGACGAGAGTAACCGCGCGGGGCGAGGTCCTCGGAATCCCATCATTTGTTAGAGGGAAAGAGAGGGGGAAAGTGCGCTTTTCCCGCCCGAGGCTAACATCCCGCCGGAATCGTTGCCAGGCCGCCAGTGAGAATTTGCGCATACTCGGCAGCAATTTCGCGCGGGCTCAGATCGCCGTCCGGGCGATACCAGGTGCCGATCCAGTTGATTGCCCCGGCGATCGCAAAGGAGACCAGCTTAGGGTTGCACGGCCGAATAGAGCCGTCGGCCATCCCCTCCTCAACATAGCCTCGAAGCGTCGAATCCAGGCGCCGCTTCATGGTTCGCACCTCGCGCCGGGTGGCGGGCGAAAGCTCTGACTCGTCCAGCATCGGGACGCAACGCCCAAAATCGGATGAGACCAGCGCCTCGGCATAGGTCTCTACATACATGAAGAGCTTGTGCAGTCCCGTTCCCTCGTTGGCGTTCGTTTGTTTAAGCAGGTTCTCAATATACGCAATCCCGTTGCGATAGCACTCGACGAGAATCTCTTCTTTATTGGGGAAATAGTAATAGAGCGCGGGCTTGGTGATCTTGAGCTGGGCGGCCAGCATGCTCATCGACGACTTTTGATATCCATGCTCAAGAAACAGGTGTGCCGCCGTCCGCAGCACCGCTTCCCGCTTGACGACCATACTCCTCTGTCGCGCCTGAAAGGCTTTCCATGGCTCGCGAGTGCGTTCCCTTACGGCCCTGGTCTCCATCTCTTGCATCCAGCGACACCTTTCCCGCGCCAACCAACGACGATTTTTCTCCGCAGGCGCTTCATTGTATAAGCGTCATAGCTCGTAGCCCCGTGTTCTTGCGCCCGGAACTTTCCACCGAAGTGACCGGCGGCGCGCTTTTGGTAACCTCTTTTCGAGCGGTCGCATTCCACAGGTGACAAGGGCACGTCTTATTCGTTATCTTACCTCTCGGTAAATATCAATGAGCAACCAACTTCAATCGCAGCGCATACTTGTGCCTCTCCTGGGGCAAACGGTTGAAGTTGGGCTGCACCGGTATCCGGCGGCTTTCGATACGATTCTCCTGCTGCATGAAGCCTTGGGCTCGGTTGCCTACTGGAAGGATTTCCCTGAAAAGCTCGCGCTGGCCACAGGGACCGACGTCTTGTTGTACTCACGCGCGGGGCAGGGAGACTCGGAGGGACCGATCGCCCCCCGCAACCGCGACTCCTACCTGCGCGAGGTGAACGAAGTCATTCCCGCTTTACTCCACCATTTCGGCGTGGATTTTCCCCTGGTCTACGGCCACAGCGAGGGTGCCGGGTTGGGCATGCTCTACGCTGCCATTTCACAGCGAGTGAAGATGCTTATCCTCGAAAGCCCCTTTGTCATTTCCCAGGAAAGTTCCCGCCAACACATCCGGAGCATGGCTTCCGCCTACAACGGCAGCCACCTGCAGCAACGCCTTGCCCAGTACCACCAGGATCCGGATACGGTTTTCTCCTCCTGGGTTTCCGGTGTCGGAGAATTCAGGGACGGAGAATCTCCCTTTGGAGATTTCATCGCCCGTATCTCCTGCCCGGTTCTTGTCCTTCAGGGCGCTGACGATGAGTTCGGAACCAAACGGCATCTGGATGCAATCCTCGCTGTGTTGCCCCACACGCAACACACAACCTTTGCCGATACCGGACATCTTCCTCACCGGCAACAAACAGATGCTGTGATCGAAAGGGTGAGCCGCTTCCTTGCGGACGGCTCAGATCCGAAATGAACGGTATGGGAGTAGAATCCGCCTGAAACCGGCGGTCACCCACTATGAACATTCCACTCACACCTTTGCGTTGTCTGCGCCATGCGGAGCGGCAGTATCCCGGCAGAACTGCCATCGTCTGCGGGCCGCACAGGTTCAATTACGAACAACTCGGAAAGCGAGTCGGCCTGCTTGCCGGCGCGCTGCTTGAGGCCGGCATCCAATCGGGGGATCGCGTCGCTTACCTCGGCGTCAATACTCACCGCCTGATGGAAGCCTATTACGGAGTGTTGGAGGCAGGCGCGATTCTGCTGCCGCTGAACATTCGGCTTGCTCCTGCTGAGCTGACCTACGTCTTGAACGATGCCGGGGCAACGGTCCTCTTTATCGAACAGCCATTTATCCCCTTGGTTGATTCTTTTCGAGAGTCTCTGTCCACGGTAAAAATGTTCATCCAGCTTGACGGAACTCCGGAAGCCGGCTGGATAACCCGGGATAACTACGACACCATGCTCCGCCAAGCCAAGCCCCATCGCGCGGACATCAGCCTGGTCGACGAAGATGAAGTGGCGGAAATCTTTTACACCAGCGGCACCAGCGCCCGTCCCAAGGGTGTCATGCTGACGCACCGCAACATTTATCTTCACGCGCTCCAAGTGTGCATGGCCTTCCAGGTCGAGAATGGGGCGACAGAACTTCACACCATTCCTCTCTTCCACGCCAATGGCTGGGGCGTGGCCCAATTCCTCACCCTGTTGGGCGGCAAGCACGTGATGGTGCACAGCTTTGACCCCAAGGAGATATTCCGCCTGATCGAGGTGGAGCGAGTCAACCATTTCAGCGCGGTTCCGATCATGGCGACCGTGCTGGTGAATCACCCGGAGCGAAAGAATTACGATCTAAGCAGTCTGCGCCGCATCGTAGTCGGCGGCGCAGCCTCTTCCCCAACCCTGATCCGGGAGGTGGAAGAGAAACTCGGCTGCGAGTGTTTCTCCGCGTACGGCCTTACCGAGACCTCTCCAGCATTGTCGCTGTCACAAAGGAAGCCCGAACTCGACTGGGAAGGCGAACAGCGCTACTTCGGCCAGGCCATGACCGGCTACGCCATGCCGGGGGTCGAAATGAGAATCGTCGATGCCCACGATCAGGATCTGCCGCAGAATGGGATAGCTTCCGGCGAGCTTGTGGTCCGTGCAGACGGCGTGATGAAGGGCTACTGGAATCAGCCCGACTCGACCGCCGAAGTGTTTCGCGGCGGATGGTTCCACACCGGGGACATGGCCACCATCAACCAGGACGGCTACGTCCTGATTGTCGATCGCAAGAAAGACATGATCCTGAGCGGCGGAGAAAACATCTCGTCGCTGGAAGTGGAACGAGTCATCCTGGCTCATCCTGCCATCCTCGAAGCCGCGGTGATCCCCGTTCCTAACGAGAAATGGGGCGAAGTGCCCAAAGCGCTGGTTGTTCTAAGGGAAGGCGCCTCGGTTACAGAAGCCCAGATCATCGAGTTTTGCCGTTCGCAGCTCTCGCACTACAAGTGCCCACGCAGCGTAGAGGTGGTGGAGAGCCTGCCCAAGACCGGGACGGGAAAAGTGCTCAAGAAGAACCTGCGTAAGCAGTACGAACGCACTCCATCGCCCTCAGTTCAGCACTCCGTAAAAGCTATGGAATCGAGCTGAACTATCCTTAGGCGGGTTTGTCGCTGATGCTCGATTGAATGGCGTGTTGAACCAGCTCGCGTCCGCTATGGAGAGACAATTTTTCTTTGAGATGAGCCTGGTAAGTTTCGACTGTTTTTACGCTGAGGTGCAGTTTCTCGGCTATCTCGCGTGTGCTGCGGCCTTCGCCGATCAGGCGGAATACTTCCAGCTCACGATCGGAAAGGGCGGAGAGGCGGGAATTCATATCCGCCGAGGCGCCGCTGACGTATTGGTGAAGCAGCTTGTTTGCCATCCGATCGCTGAGATAGATGTCTCCGCCGAGAATACGCCGCACCGCGACCAGGACTTTCTCCGTGGCCTCTGCCTTCATGATGTAGCCATTGGCACGGGCACGCAGCGAGCGCTCTGCATAAACCGACTCATCATGCATGGAGAGGATCAAGACAGGAAGGTTCGGATATAACGTGCGGAGGTTCTTCAACAGGTCCAGTCCATCAGGACCATTCAGCGAGATGTCGGCAATCAGGATGTCCGGCTTTTTTGCCGCGATTTCGCTCATCGCGGCCTGCGCCTCTTCAGCCTCACCGCAAACCGTAAGATCGGGTTCCCGGTTAATCAGTAACGCCAGTCCCTGGCGCAAGAGGGGATGGTCATCCACGATAAAAACAGTTTTCTTCGTAACTCCAGCGCCGCCCTGCGACTGGCTGACTTGATCCATCAGAATGCTAACCATTGTCTTTCACCGGAAAGTTACAAGTAACGACCGTTCCCCGGGTCGTATCTCGCCGCACTTCAAGAGTCCCGCCGATCATGCCTGCGCGATAATTCATGATGTGCAGGCCCATACCCTGGGTACTCGCAGGATTTTCCGCAATCCCTCTCCCGTCATCTTTTATCAGCAACGTGCCCCGGCCCGTTTCGGCGGTCAACTGAATCAGGACTCTTCGCGGTTTGCCATGCTTGATCGCATTATTTACCGCTTCTTGAGCAATGTGATAGAGATGTGTGGCCATCGCATCATCGTAAATCAGGACCGGGGTGTCGCACTGAAAGCGGCACAACACTCCAAACAGGTCTTCTACTTCACCTGCCCACAGCTGCAAGGCGGACATCAAACCCTGGGAATCAGAAACTACCGGAAGCAGCCCCCGGGCTAACTCGCGAGTCTTGCGAATCGCTTCGTTCACCAGCTTGACAATCTTGGCGGCATCCTCAGTTTCTGACCTGTCCTGCTCGGCCAACTTCGCTTCATGCACCTTGGCCATGAAGGCGATCCCGGTCAGATGCTGGCCGAGCCCATCATGCAGGTCCTGCCCGATTCGCCGCTGTTCCCGCGCACTTATGTCGAGGATTGCCTTTTCCAGCTGCTTTCGTTCTGTGATGTCGATTCCGGTAGCAATGATGTAGTGGTCCGTCTCCCCACCGCCCGGAAGTAGAGTACTCGACCACGCAATCAGCCGCTTGTCTCCATGCCGCGTAACCCAGCAGGTCTGATAGTCCTGGGGAAGAAGGTCGGTGCGCAGCACTTCAAACGCGCTCCGGAACCGATTTATCTCCTCAGGGGGGAGAAACAGGTCCCAAATACATTTGCCCTGAACCTCCTCCATCGAATATCCAGTGGTCAGTTCACAAGCTGGGTTGAAGCGTAAGATACGTCCTTCGCTGTCGAGCACGACAACCAGCGCTCCTACCGTGTCCAAGATCGCGGAGATGAAGTTACGTTCTTTCTGCAGTTCCTCTTCGATGCGTTTGATATCGGAGATGTCGAAGGCAACGCCATGAATACACCAAGGCCGGCCATCCTCCCAACGCATCATTCTGGCGTCGCAGTGAAACCAGATGACCCGGCCATCCCGCGCAATGACTCGATATGCGGATCGCAGCGGCTTGCCCGACATGAACATCTCGGCCGCTTCCAGGCTCCAGCGTTGTTTGTCATCGGGGTGAATGCGTTCATACCAGCGGACAGGATCCTCCAGCCATTCTTCTCGCGAGTATCCCAGGGCTGCTTCAATCTGGGGGCTCACATACGCCTCGCTGATACCCCGGTCGAGAGAAGCCATGAACACGACCGCCGGTATCTGCTCCAACAAAGCACGGTATTTGGCCTCAAGGTTTGGCGCTCGCGCATTCTGGCCATTTTCAGCAAAATGCTCCAGCGCAGGAGCCGGGTTTAACCCTGGGTCGGCAAACACTCTGGCCAGATCGAGAAGCACAGCTTCCGCTTCGGCGATGTCCGGCAGGTCTTCGCCGGCGTCAGGAAGCTGATTCTTACTGCCCGCGGATTTTTGCACGGTTCGCGCAAACGAAGACATTTTTCACCCCAAGACGCGTTTGTCCGCTTGCTCGTCTTCCGCCATCAGACACTGGTTCCGGAACCCTTCTGAGCTCCCGGACCACGGCGTTTTTGTCGCCAGCTGGGCTCCTTATTGAGCGAGGCCTGGGTAAATCGGCGCAACGCATGAATGGCCCGGCCATATGTTTGAACAGCCGCGGAAGATAACAATGAGCCCGGGGGCTGATTCATGAATGGCATAAACTTATCAGGAAATCCCGGCATCGTACATCCGATGCAGATGCCTCCAACGTTGGGGCATCCCCCTATGCCCGCCATCCATCCGCGCTTGCCTACATTGCACTGCACGACCGGCCCCCAGCATCCCAGTTTTACGATGCAAAGCGGCGATCCATATTCTTCTGCGAACTGCCCCTGCTCGTAGTAGCCGCCGCGATCGCACCCCTCGTGCACGGTACTTCCGAAAAGCCAGGTAGGACGCAGGGCGTCGTCGAGCGGGATCATGGGGGAGCGCCCGGCGGCCAGGTTAAGCAGGTAGAGCAGCGTCTCCATGAAATTGTCTGGCTGAACGGGACATCCGGGAACGCAAACGATGGGGATATCCCCTTGTGAGCGCCACTGCCAACCCAGGTAATCGGGCAGTCCCATGGCTCCGGTCGGATTGCCTTCCATGGCATGAATTCCGCCGTAGGTCGCGCAGGTTCCCGCCGCGATGACGGCCCATGCTTTCGGCGCCAGCCGGTCGATCCATTCACAGGTGGTAATGGGCTGACCCGTAGACGAGTGGGTGCCGAAAGATGCCCAATAGCCTTCTTGCTTGTTGTTTTCATCTGGAATCGAGCCCTCCATCACCAGAATGAAGGGGTTCGATTTCCCTTCCGCCGCCAGATGGAAATGCTTCATGAAGTCGTCGCCCACATCGAAGGTGAGAAACGGATTATGAAAATTCACCTTGGGAATCCAGGGCAGGGCTCCCAGAACAATGTCTTCGATACTTGGCTGGGTGGCTGCCGTCATCGCGATGGTGTCCCCGTCGCAACCCAGGCCTGCGGTTAGCCAGAGAACGTCTATTTCTGAAATAGGTGATGATTTGCGATCCAGGCCACGAGCGGGTCCCATCACGAGCTTGGTTTCCTTTCCGCGCGGAACGCGGCGTCGCTTAGAAGATGGACGTGTTCATTTTGGGCCTCAAACTCCCCCTAGGCAAGACCGGCATCTTTCGCGGGACGGGGATGAGAAGATCTTTGCCGAAAAGACGGAGGCGATGGAGCTGCTAGGCCATGAGGAATGTACAAGCGAACGCCTGGCTGCGGAAAAGTTCTTTGAAAAGGGAAGCCGCTCCTTATGTGGCTTAAACAGGCTGCGGAAAAACCGGTCGGGATGACAATTCTGTTGCAGGGGTCAAGTATTTCTCGCGTTCAGGAAGCTCAGCTTTGAACGGTTCGAGTTTGCTACTACCGAGACAACTGCAGACGCTCCACTCCGCTTCGCTCCGGTCGGGATGACAAGGGGAGGGTGAGTACTTTCCGGAAAGGTGGCGACTTGGATGGACAGAAGGAGCGGCTGCTCGGCGAAGACTGCAGATCCCTCCACACAAGTCCGGCTTTACCGCTCAGGGTCGCTTTCTATCGCAACGGCGGCTTTTCCGCAGCCTCTAAGGCACGGGGCTACTCCGCTGTTAAAACAATGGAGCGTCCGTACTGCGCCGATTCACGTGCGGCGGATACGACCCGCATTACACGAAGCACCTCCTCCCGGGTAACGAGAAAGGGCATGTCGCTCGCCAAAGAGTCCCGGAAATGCCGGAGCTCGAGAACATAAGGATCCTCCTCAGGAAGATCCACAAAGGGCAGGGGACGGTCGGGTGCGACTTGCAGTCTTTCACGTGTGCCGGCTATGTCAATTGTGGTCTGCAGGCCGCCGGATTCGACCCACCCACCTTCAATCCTGCTCGATGCGCCTCCAGCATGTTCGAGGTTTATGTGACCATACTGTGATTGCCCTTGGCCTTCGCGCCTGGCATCTACTTTCGTCACGTCTCCAGCCAGCCACATGGCGTAGTCAATGTCATGAATCAGAAGATCGCACAGCACTCCCCCCGAGAGACGATCGTCGAGAAACCAGGAGCCGTTTGGCGGCGGAGGGGAGACGACCCGCTTGAGCGCGATCTGTTCCACCTGTCCCAGGGCGCCGCTGCCTACCCTCTCCCATGCAGCCCGATAAGCCGGGAAGAACCGTACCACCATAGCGACGAAGATGCGTACCTTCGCTTTATCACAATTGCGAAAAATAGCTTCTCCCTCTTGGTAGTGAAGCGCCAAAGGTTTCTCGCAAACGATCTGGCATCCTGCCTCCGCGGCCTGCCGAACCGCGCTCGGGTGGAGCAAGGTGGGCAGGCAAACGTCCGCAATCTGCACCTCGCGCAGCAACGCGTCCATAGAATCGTAGACCGGGCAGCCGTAGGGCTCAGCGGCGGCGCGGCCGCGGTCCACAACACGCGCATACAAACCCCCGATCGGCACGCCGAGTTTGTGCCACGCCTCAAGGTGCTTCACACCCATTGCGCCGGCGCCCAGGATGCCGACCCGCAGTCCCTCTGAAACGATTCCCGGCCTAGACGACAAATTCTCTCCCAACCGCTTCCACCGTGCTGCGCAAGCAATGCTACCGGGTGCCATGCCAGCCAATTTTCCGCTTGAGCAAGGAGCTCCGCCCCAATCTTCGCATGACTTTTCAACGCCATGGAGACTATAATTCAGATACTGAATTATATGGCTTAGCTCTTGAATAAGGCCCGGGTCCGAGCTCCGCTTTATCATCGGCAGCGCTCTCCCGGTTTTGCCCTGGTTCGTTGCAGCGCCGTGCTGCGGCCTCCCTGGAAAGCACTGGTTTGAAGGAGACCTATGAGGGCCACGATCGGCGTGGACATCGGTGCGACTAAGATCGCATGCGGTGTGTTGAAAGAGGATGAGTTTCTCAGTAAGACTACGATTCCCACTCCCAAAGAGGGTTGGCGTAGTGTTCTGGATTCCATCGTTAATACCATCAAAATTCTGGAGAAATTGCATCCCGAAGTAAGCGAGGTAGGCCTGGGAGTTCCGGGGACGCACGACCGGGCGCGATCCGAGGTGCTGTTTGCTGGGAACATACACGGTTTTACCAAAGTCCCCGTCGTTGACTACTTGAGCAAGCGTCTGCAGCGGCCGGTCTGCCTCGAGAACGATGCGAATGCGGCGGCTCTTGCCGAAGGAATCCTGGGCTCTGCCAGATATGCTTCTTCGAGCATGTTCATTACCATTTCCACCGGTATCGGCGGAAGCATCCTTGTCGATGGGCAACTGTGGCGTGGCTTTCATGGGATTGCCGGCGAGATCGGTCATGTCATCCGGGTACCCGGAGGTCCAATCCCGCCTGGTGGCACTGCCGGAGCGCTGGAAGCGGTAGCCAGCGGGACCGCCATTGAACGCGATGCCACCTTCGCTTTTCGCAAGCCGACTTCGACCGCGGAGGTCTTCCGTATGGCGCAAGACGGTGATAAGACAGCCGAGCAAATCGTGCATAATGCCATGCGGTATCTGGGGATGGCGATCGCGGATGTGCAGAAGCTGCTGGACCCGGAAGTTTTCGTGATTGGTGGCGGGGTGGCCTCCGTCGGCGCCTACTTCTACAGCCATGTGCAGAATTACGCGCGCGAGTTCGCCAGAGGGTTTTCCGATGTCACCATCGTGCCGGCGCACTTTGGGGTCGATGCCGGCGTGATCGGGGCGGCGATTGCAGCCCGGCAGATGACGGCGCAGCGGCAGACCGAATCCCTGGTTTAGAGCGAACTTCAGTCCAGGTCTTGTAGAGGACTTCTAATTCTCCGCCAAGCTCTCCGGGCGAACATCGATGATCCGCATCATTTCCTGATAATGTTCTTCGTCTGCGCTCTTGATCTGGTCGAAGCGCTTTGATTGTTCCTCTCGGCGCGGGTCCCCGGTTCGCGCGTAGAGCTGCAGCAAACCGAAGTTGGCTCCATAATTCTCTCCATCCAGTGCGACTGCGCGGTCGAGATAGGTCTGCGCTTCGCGATACTCGCGGCTGGCAATAAAAACCTGGCCCAGCTCCCCAAGAACATCCGCGCGATCAGGAGCGAGGGCGTTCGCTTGTTCCAGTTCATGTTTCGCATCCTCGAGATGACCCTGCACCCGCGCAATTCGCCCCAGGTAATAGTGTGCGTCTGCTGCCGTGGTGTCGTGGGTGACTGCCTGTTTCAGCCACATGCTCGCGGAATCGAAATTCTTCGCGCGGAAGTAGGTGGTTCCGATGGCAAGAAGTGCGCTCGGGTCGGATGGACGCAAGGCATGGTACTTCTCAAGATAAGGCAGCCCCTGGGTTGCATCCTGGGCGAAGGAGGAAACAGTCCCCAGGCCGAAGTTGTATTCGGGATTGTCTGGCGATAACTTGACCGCTTCGCCCATGGCTTTGCGCGATTCGCCAAGAAGGCCCAGCCGCAGACAGAGCACACCGAACTCATAGGCAAAACTCGCATCGTTGGGTTGCAGATCTCGAGCATGGGCCAGATATCCGAGCGCTCCCTGATAGTCCTTACCGGCTTTGGCCACTCGGGTCAGATCCACAAGTATCGGAACCGAAGAGCTACTCATGGCGAAGGCGCGTTCAAGCGTCTTACGCGCGATCTCCAGCTCCCCATCTCCTTCCTCAGCGAGACCAAGTATCCGCAGGCCCTCGGCCGAGAGAGGATGTTTGTCATTGGCCGCAGTGAATATCAACTCGATCAGGTCGGCGCGGTGGGCCGCCTGAAGCGCAGGGAATACTTCCATTGCGTCTGGTTGGGCAAGGTCGGGATCGGCGACGATAGCGGCCGCAGCTTTTTCTGCCAGGGATGCGTGATGAAGCGCGGCTTCATCGGCGCAAAGAACGATCTGCGCACCGATACGGCTGCCATCCTGCGGGCTCAACTTCGCGAGATGCTCAAGCGAAGATTCGTATTTGTGATCCCACATCAGCAGCATGGCGGCCTGGTAATTAGCCTCAGCATTGTCTGGCTCCATGCGCAGAAGCTTGTCATACGCGCGCAGGGCTGAAGCTCTGGCCGTCTTATCGTTCCCCGCCGTTTGCATGTAGATCCGGCCCAGATTCAGATAGGCACTGGCGAGACTTGGCTGGTGCAAAATCGCTGCCGAGAACTCCTGAATCGCGCGCTCCGAATGCCCCTGCTGCACTTCTACGACCCCGAGAAGATTCTCCAGGCCCCCATCCGCCGGAAATTTTGTCTGTGCGCCGGCGATCAGTGACCGTGCTCCTTCCAGGTCGTTCTGTTCCATGTGCTGCTGAATCTCCAATACCAGCTGGCGATATTGTTCGCTCGAGGGCAATGCGGCTTCTGCCTGCGTCAACAAGAGCAGGCCAAGCGTCAGAACGAATCCTGACGGTGCAGCATGCAAGTGAAAATGCTTTAAACTACCGCTCATGACTTTGTCCAGGGGTAGAGCCATTGCCGTTGTTTCGCTGGCTCTACTCCTCTCTTACGCCTGGCTGCCCTCTGCGTTGGCCCAGAGCACGAACGATGAACCGCTGCCGGTCACTGCTCCGCCTGCATCGCTGGATCTGACTTCTGAAGAAGTATCTCACTTGAAGACCGCTGTTGCGGGGCACAACTATATTGCCGCCGAGAAGTTGCTGCTCGCCGGCATCGAGCAAGGTCCTCATTCGCCGCGGGCTGCTCCCTTGCTGGCGTATTTGGGGAGCGTCTACTTTTTGAATCACGATTACTTGAACGCCGCCGTCGCCTGGAAGAAATCCGATGCCATCAGGCCGCTTGGTTCCGAACTTCAATTCTCGTTGGCGATGGCGTACATCCGAATTTCGCATCCGGAGTGGGCCCGGCCAGTAATCGAATCCCTTTCTGCGCAGGACACAAAAAATGCGCTGTACCCCTATTGGCTTGGGCGGCTCGATTACGACGCGCAACATTACGTTGCGGCAACTCGCTACTTCCAACAGGCAATCACTCTGGATCCGGCCATGGCGCGTGCTTTCGACAACCTGGGGCTTTGCTACTTCGATCAAAACGAGAACCGGCTTGCTCTCGAAAATTTCAACCGGGCGATTGCGCTGGATCGGAATTCGCTGCATCCCTCCGCTAATCCTTATTTAAATCTCGCAGTGACGCTGCAGTTCATGGGTCACTTCCAGGAGGCGGAAACCAATCTCCGGGAAGCTCTCCGGCTCGATCCTCAGCTTGCGCCGGCACACTACCGCCTGGGAAACGTGCTGCAGGAGTTAGGTCAGCTCGACGCTGCGGTTCAGGAACAGTTGGCGGCGGTGCGCCTGGATGACAAGTATGCGGAGCCGCACGTCGCGCTCGCCCACATCTACAACCAGCAGGGCCGAAAAGGTGCCGCCCAGGAAGAAGTCAAGATCTATCTTCGTTTGCATGCCAGCGACCGCCGGCCGGCGGCGTCGAATCCATAACCCAAACGACCGTGACGCGATTCAAAAAAGAAAGCCGTCCGCCCGCCAGTTCCCAGTGCGGACGGCTTTTAAGTTACTCAGGCAGTTACGATTCTAAAACTCAAAGCGTCCTACGAACTGGATGGTGCGCGGAGTACTGACCGACCCGTTCCATGTACCGAAGGAGTTGCCGGACGCCGCAACGTCGGTCACGAACCCATAGAGGGTGCCGCCGTTGAAATCGCCCTGGTTAATAAAGTAATGGTTATTGAAGGTGTTGAAGAAGTTGGCCTGGAACCTCAAGTTCAACCTCTCGGTGATGTGGGTATCCTTAATGAACGATATATCCAGGTCGCGGTAGCTGGGTCCGTAGATGGGCTGTACCGACTTTCCGAAACCGGTGTAGCCAAAGGCGGAGAAGTCGTGTTCAAACGCGTTGGGGTTGATGAGCCGGTTGCCGTCCGCAATCGGATTAAAGCTGGTGGGCCCGTGCAGCAGGGGTTGCTGCCCGGCAAGAGACCCGGGGACGCAGTGTTGACGGAATTCCGGCACTAGCGTATCGGTGGCGCACGCCGAAGAGTAGAACGAGAACGGGATGCCGTACTCGTAGCGGAAGATGGGGCTCGCCTTCCAGCCGCCGACCACGGTATTGAGCAACCCGCCAGAGTTGACAAACCGCTTGCCGTTCCCGATCGGCAGATCATACGCCGCCGCAAGCGAAGCGGTATAGGGAACATTGTCCGGAGCGATCGCATAGGCGCGCGATTCATCGTAGGGACTGAAAGCACCGCTGTTACCGCCAGAGCCCGGGTTGATATTGTTGCCGCTTTGAACGTTGTTGGAGGCGTTGGTGAACAGCTTCTGCAGCGTCAGAGAGCCAAGGATGTAAAGGCCGCCCTGGTAGCGCCGCTCTACCTTTCCCTGGAACGAGCGATAGATGGAGTTTCCATGCTGCTCGTTGAGGCCCAACAGAACACCGCAATACTGAGGGAACGGTAGAAGAGCCTGAGCGATGGTCGGCGCACATCCGGTCATCTGCGAGGCCCAATTCGTGTAAGGCTGTGAGATGCCGTCGGCGGCGAAGGTCGCTGGACCAGCCGGGTCGTTATAGTTGACTGCCAGGTCAGAACCGAGTCCCGTTGTGGACGGATTCAGCGGGTTCAACACGTTGATGGGGCTCAGCGCAGAAGGCAGGTGAGTCCCCTTGGTGCCGACGTAGGCGAGACTCAGCAGGGTGTTGCTGGGGAGTTGCCGCTCGACAGTCATATTCCATTGCGAAGAATAGGGTCTCCGGTTGCCATCCAGTGGACGGTAGAGGGAAGGTGTCTGGCCGTTGTCGAAGCCGGAGCTGATATTTTGCGTCGGGCCGACCTGGCTGGCGGAGATGCCGGATACCAGATAGATAGCCGGAGTCTTGAAGTTTCCGACTGAGGATTCGTTCAGAGTGAGATTCTTGTTGAATCCATCCTGTGCCAGACCGCCTCCCCAGCCGGGATAGAACGCCTGTCCAAAATAGATCCCGTAACCTGCACGAACAACCGTCTTTTCGTTGAGCGAGTAGGCAAACCCGAGGCGAGGACCAAAGCCCTTCTTAAATGGAATCTCAGGATAGCGCGCCCCGTAACTGGCTGCTCCCCACTTTCCTCCCGCGTAGGCAAGCCGTCCCGGAAGCTCAGCTCCGGAGGCGGTGATCGCATCTGGATTGCCCCCGTTCGGGTCGATGAACGATAGGTTGTTCTTCTTGTCTGCGAACGGGGTGATGTAATCCCAACGCAGGCTGTACGACAGGTTCAGCTTTGGCGTGAGGCGCCAGGAATCGCCACCGTGGAACGCCCACCCGATCTGCCGTGGATATTTGGCCAGGACGTTGATGTATTCCACATTGGCGCTCTGGGCGGCCCCGAGGTAAAAGCTGGCCATGGAGTCTCCCGGGCAAGCCGAGTTGGCGCAACCTGAGTTACCCGTGGTATCGGCAGCGAAGTTGAAGGTGCCCCCTTGATTTGCTCCGCTATGAATACTCATGCCTGCGAGCTTGTATTCGACACCGCCGCTGAAGGTGTGTTTTCCCTGGACCCTGGTGAAGACGTCGTTGACGGCCCAGGTTCCGCGGGTGGTCAGGTTGGCAGCCGAATCGGGCCCGTAGGTGTCTCCCAATTGCGAGTAGCCCCCGCCAAATGTCATCGTGGGCAGGTAATTGGAACTGGCGACACCCGGCACTTTGGGCAAATCGGCCTTCCCGTTGAGGGAGTAGTAACCTTCGTTGCGGCTCAGGTAGCCGACGGTGGCGTGATTGGTCATGAGGCTGGAGAGGGAGTGCTCCCAGTTGAGGCGCTGGATCGGCGCATTTTCCGGATCCGCCGGCCGCGCGGTCGAAATAGCCACGGGGAGATTGGTCTGCTCGTTGACACCGCTGAACTGCCACCAGAAGGTGTAGTAAAAGTGATCCTTTTGCCCAACGTTGGTGTCGACGCGAAAGAAATACACATTCTCGCTGTTGGTTAACGATCCCTGACCCGCCTTGGGGATGAAGTAATTGTTGACTTCCTGGCCATTGGTAGGGGCCGGCATTTGCCCAAGAAAGGCTTTGGCGATGGGATCTTCGAAGTTGGGGTCGATCTGGTTGCCGGGGATGGCCGTGCCTGCCAAGGCTCCATACTTGACCCGATCCGCGGGATAGTAGAGCTGGCTGCCGGCGCCGCTGAAATTTCCAGCCCGGGCCGCCAACGAGGCGATGGAGAGGGTGGAGGAACTCGCGCCGCCGTGGTCCTGAAAGCCCTCCCAGTTGAAGTAGAAGTAGCCTTTTACCCGCGCATCGCGGCTATGATACCCCGGTATCCAAATCGGACCGCCAATGTTGGCGCCAAAGTCGTTTTCCTTGTCTGGCGACTTTGCAGCCGCGCCGTATTGCTTGGCGTTGAAGGCATCGTTGCGCAGATACTCGTAAGCCGCGCCGTGAAACTTCTCCCCGCCGCTCCTGGTTTGGACGATGAGCTGGCCTGAAGTCGAGTTTCCGTATTGCGCGTCGTAATTGGAGGTCAGGATTTTGACTTCGCTGGTAATATCCGGCGACATGCCAAAATCCGTCTGCAAGCTCACCATCCCGGATTGATTCATGAAACCTTCCGCGGCCGTGGCGCCATCGACCACTGCTTCGTCCCCAGTCTCGATGCCGCCATTGGTACGGGAATTGAAGGCATTGCCTGTTCCGCCGGTGGTCACGCCGGGCATAAGAATGGCAACCGTCACCGAGGAGCGAGGAGCGCCGGAGATAACCAGGGGGAAATCCTGCAGCGTTTCCGGACTTACGCCTCCTGAAATGGTGGGGTTTTCATAATTGATGAGCGATGCGTCGGCGCTGACGGTGACGGTCTGGTCTGCTGTGCCCACGGGCAGTTTCACAACCACACGAGCGTCCTGGTTGACTGCCAGTTCGATTCCCTTGCGCACGAACGACTCGAAGGCAGGCGCAGTCACCGAAAGGTCATAGATTCCGGGCGGGAGGTTGGGAAATCTGTATTCGCCGCCGGAATCGGTCTGGAAGTTTTGCTGGGCTCCGGAACTTTCGTTGATGAGTGTGAGCTTTGCGCCTGGTATAACGGCCCCGCTGGGATCGGTTACCGATCCCGAGAGTGAGGCGTTGACGTCCTGTGCGAAGCTCCGCTGGTTGACGGGCAGCAGAAATATCCCAAGAAGGACGGTGAAAAGACAGGTACTGGCTTTGCAATCACTGCCGTGCATAAGGTCTCCTTTGAATTACCGCTTCGTTCCCACCGCATTGCGATCTTCTTTTGGTTGCGACGGATAGGACCGTCCACACCCGCCGGCAAAATCAGGGAACATCCGTGTAAACGTTTTCCTGGGGCCTTTTCAGCCCCGGATGTTGCCCATTTCCCAGGCGGGGTACATGGAAGCACCTCCCGCCGCGCAGCTGGAATGCTCTTAACTGTTTGTTCTATAAGGTAAGTAATTTCAGATAGTTAGCTAAGACGGCGCCGACCGCTTGCTGGGACGCTACGGGCACGTTTGCGGTGTGATAGAGTGGCAACCGAGACCAACACCCACCAAGGCTATGTCAAAAACCAATCCAGTTTGGGTGCCGGACGAACTCGGTCCGCAGCGGATCGGATTGGTACGCAGTCACCTCGAAGAGGTGATAGCGAGTCACGCGTTCGCGGGAAGCAAACGTGCCCAGGATTTTCTCCAGCTGATCGTGGGCCATGCTCTTGCCGGCCAATTCGATTGCCTCCGAGAGCGGATGATTGGGGCCGAGATGTTCGGGCGACCAATCGATTACGACACTTCGAACGATTCTGTGGTCCGCGTGAAAGCGACCGAAGTTCGCAAGAAGCTGGCCCAGTACTACCTTGAAACCAGGAAAAAACCTGCAATCCGCATCGAACTTCCAAGCGGATCGTATGTGCCCAGGTTTCACTTCATGCCGTTGAGATCAACCGCCATGGCGCCAGCCGAAGTTGTCCCTCTCCCCTCTGGGGAGCAAAGCGCTGCTCAGGATCAGGGAACGTCCGGCACAAGTTTCAAGGCGGGAGTCGTCGAGGCGCCCAGGCGGCGGGGCCGGAACCTGTGGCGCGCGGCCCCCGTGCCCGCCCTCGTGCTGCTGGTAGTAGGGCTGGTTGCGGTGACCGGTTACGCGGGCTTCAAGCGGTTTAGCGTTTCCAAGGCACAGCCAGAGATCCGGTCGATCGCCATCCTGCCCCTGGAAAACCTCTCCGGCGATCCAGCACAAGACTACTTCGCTGACGGTATGACGGATGAGCTAATCGCCGACCTGGGGCAGGTTTCTGCGCTACGCGTCATTTCAAGAACGTCGGCAATGAGTTACAAAGGCACGAAGAAAAGGCTGCCGGAGATCGCCCGCGAGTTGGCAGTGGAAGGGGTGGTGGAAGGATCTGTGCTGCGCGAGGGCAACCAGGTGCGCATCACGGCCCAGTTGATCGATGCCAGGAGCGATCGTCACCTCTGGGCCCACACCTATGTCCGCGACCTGACCAGCGTCCTGGCATTACAGGGAGAGGTGGCGCAGGCAATTGCAGATGAGATCAACATCAACGTCACGCCGCTGGAGCAAGCGCGCCTCGCCCGCGCCCGCCCAGTCAACGCGGAAGCCCAGGATCTCTATCTGCAGGGCAGGCTCTGTTTAAATGCGGGCGATTTCAAGAACGCCATGGGTTATTTTCAAAAGGCAGTGAATAAAGACCCCAACTCTGCGCAGGCCCATGCTGCATTGGCGGATAGCTACGGCTCGATGGGTCTGGCTGGCTGGCTCCCCTACACCGAGGCATTTGTCCAGCAGGAGACGGAAGCGGCCAGGGCGATCGAGTTGGATGACTCTCTGCCCGAAGGCCATGTGGAGCTTGCGAATGCGGCCATGAATTTGAACTGGGACTGGGCTACTGCAGCAAAGGAATTCCACCGCGCGCAGGAGCTCAACCCAAACTCAGCATCGATCCATGAGAGATATGCGATTTACCTGGAGCGGACGGGCAACCTGCAGGAAGCCGTGAGAGAGGTAGACCGAGGCTTGGAACTCGATCCTGTTTCAGGCCGTACATTCAGGGATGCGGCAGTCACCTATTATTTTTCTCGTCGCTATGATGAAGCGCTTCCACTCGTCCGAAGAGCACAGGCACTGAACATCAGTCTCCCTGAATCTGTCTTTCCTCTAGGCGATATTTACGCAGAGAAGGGCCTGTACGCCGAATCCATCAGTGAATTCCTCAAGTTAGGGGATAGACCACATGCCTTGGGCCACTTAGGCAACACTTATGCCCGTGCGGGCAAGGTAGATGCGGCGCGCAAGACCATTTTGCAACTTGAAGAGCACGTGCGAAATGATGGTTTAGGGAGGTACGAAATAGCGCTGGTTTATGCCGGCCTGGGCGATAGGAACGAGGCGTTTCAATGGCTGGAAGAATCTCTTAAAGCGCATGATGAGGGGCTTACCCACCTCAAGATCGACCCCTGCCTTGATCCCTTGCGTTCCGACCCACGCTTTGACGGGTTACTGCGGCAAGTCGGCCTCACACTATAGATAATCATGTGGTGTGTAATATGAAGCGATGCGTCAACCAAGCAGAAGAGAATTCCTTTCCGCCTTGGCTGCCACTTTGCCGCTGAGCGTCTTGCGCACAGCGTTCCCATCGGCTCCCGTCACCCCTCCGGCCCTGTTTCAGGCGGTTCCATCCGCGCAATCCGGCATCACCTGGAGCCATTCCAATGGACGATCTGCGTCCTATTACCTGCCGGAAACCACGGGCGCCGGATGTGCCTTTCTCGATTTTGACAACGACGGCTGGATGGACATTTTTCTCGTCAACAGCGGTTCCTGCGACTTCTTCACTCCTTCCCAGCCGCTGGGCAACGGGCTCTACCGGAACAACCGCGACGGAACATTCACCGACGTGACCACAAAAGCGGGAGTGACCAATACCGGCTACGGCATGGGTGTTGCCGTTGGGGACTACAACCGGGACGGTTACCCCGACCTATTTGTAACCAGCTACAACCGGTCCACTCTTTATCGCAACAATGGCGACGGAACATTTACCGACGTCACGCTTAAATCTGGCATCGCTACCCCAGGATGGGCCTCCAGCGCGGTCTGGTTCGACTACGACAATGACGGGCGCCTCGATCTATTCGTCTGCCGATTCGTTGAGTTCGACAAGCAGGCCAACAAATTCTGCGGCAACGAAGGCACAGGGGAACGCCACTACTGTATCCCCCGCATCTATCCACCCACTCATAGCTGGTTGTTTCACAACAACGGGGACGGCACCTTTACCGACGTTTCCGTATCGACCGGGATCAGCTCAGGGATGGGCAAGGCATGGGGTGTGGTGGCAACCGACATCAATAACGATGGTTGGATGGACCTTTTTGTCGCCAACGATACCGTCGCCAACTTTCTGTGGGTGAATCGTCAAGGCAAGTTCAAGGACGAGGGCGTGGAGAGCGGAGTCGCTTACAGTGCTGACGGCCGCGCCCGCTCAGGGATGGGTGTGGATGCGGCGGACCTCGACCAGGACGGCTGGCAAGACCTCAGCCTGACCAATATAGATCAGGAGATGTACTCCATATATCGCAATAACAAAGACGGCACCTTCGACGATCTCTCGCCGGCAAACGGGATCGGAGAAGCCACCCGGTCGATGAGCGGCTGGGGCTTGCGGTTTTTCGACTACGACAACGACGGCGATATCGATCTCTTCATTGCCAACGGTCACCCCGACGACCAGATTGAAGTCCACTCCGGCAGAGTTACCTATCGCGAACCGTTGCTTCTGTTTCACAACGAAGACCGGGTCTTCAAGAACGTCAGCGCATCGGCTGGACCGATCTTTCTCGTGCCCCTTGCCGCACGCGGGTTAGCGCTGGGCGATTTCAACAACGATGGGGCCGTGGACGTTCTGATCTCGACCAACAATGGGCCACCCGTACTGTTGCGAAATCAAGCAGCCAAAGGCAATCACTGGCTGGGTGTCAAGCTCGTAGGGAGGGAAGCCAACATCGACGCGATCGGGGCCCGCGTAACCTGGAAGGCTGGGTCCCTGAAACGCACCAGGCTTAAGTCCGGAGGCGGAAGCTTTCTCTCCAGTCATGACCCGCGCATGGTGCTTGGCATTGGAGCGCATCCCAAAATCGACCAGCTGGAGATTCGCTGGCCCGCTCCAAGCACCCGCGTAGAGACGTTCACTCATCTGCCGGTCGATTGCTACATTTCTATCGTTGAAGGAATTGGTATCGTTCCTTAGCAGTTCCCGGGTGGCTAGTTTCCCTATGCAACAAGAGCTACACCTTAGTTCACTCTCATCCAGAGCGAGTCATGGAGTTCCTGGCGACCTATCCGGAAATCTTGAAGACCGCATATGATGTTCGGAGTCAATTTCCGACAAGCCTTGTTATCGCATCGACCGTTCGTTTTTGGTCAGCGAGTTTCGATTCCGGACAAAGATCGCGTTGCCGATCGCCACCCTGGAACTGAACTTACTTATGAATCAGTGATTTGAAGTTAGAGCGTTTTGGCTGGCTACGTGCACAGTTCCAGGCAGTTCGCACCTGGTGCAGAGACCGGTCAAAGGAGATCTGTGGATCTCAAGGCCCTTTCCGGCGCACCCGAGATGTTGGAGGGTTCTTAATGTTCCGATCCATTGCTCGCGTCGTAATTCCGGTTGGCATAGTATCTGTTTCCCTCTTGGCGTCGTTGGCCAACGCCCAACAAGGCATGCCCAATCCGACCACGGCGTCGAATCCGCTGACGACGACGCTATCCATTTTTCGTAGCAATATGCAGGACAAGATCATGAAGTCGGCGGACGAGATGCCGGAGTCCAAGTACAGCTACCGGCCGGCGAAGGACGTTCGTTCGTTTGCCGAGATCCTGAATCATGTGGCGGATATATCCTACATATTGTGTTCAAACGTCAAGGGTGAAGCGAACCCCGCCACAGCTACCGCGAAGGGTTCGAAGACCGAGATCAGGGCCTACCTCAAAAGCTCGTTCGATTACTGCGATGGCGTGTACTCCGGGTTCACCGATGCCCACCTCAATGACCCGGCGGACTTCTGGGGCGCCAAGACGAACAAGATGTTCGTCTTGACGCAAGTCGGAAATCATGACGCCTTGCATTACGGCAATCTCGTCACGTATCTGCGCCTCAATGGCCTGGTGCCGTCCGGGGGCTGGTTTTGATGGCCCAGTTGCAACGTGCAACGAAGCTTTTGGCGAAAGCGCAATTGGCCACCGCGCGCTGGATGGTCGATCATCGCTTGGTTCATTACATTGAGTCCTAGATTCAGCAGAGATGGTGCGCAGGCGGAATAGGTCACCGCGCCGATTAGCACGATAGGAGTGTTTTTGTCGACGGCGAACTCCCTCAATCGAAGGATCAGACGGGGCACAGACGCCCGCAACAGCGCAAGCTTTTGGGAAGAGGATGCCCGGTCCGGCATCGGCTCCTCGCTGGCGTCCATGAGAAAGTATCCTTCGCGCATGAAACGCGCAAGCAGCTCGGACTTGCGAGTACGTATTCCTTTAGCAGAACTCCCAGACGAGAAGCCATTCTCTGTGAACCCGACCGCGGAACCGTAGAGGGTCTTCATCATCTCAAGGAATAGAGTGTCACCATCCCTTAAATCCTCGAAGTAGAAGAGGCGGTTGAATCGAAACGCCGGTGGAGCCTCCGCAATGAAGAGCACCCGGACAGTTGCGGGTTGGTATCGAATAGCCGCTTTAGCGAATGCAGCTTTTGAGGCATTCCTCCCATCTCCTCTGATTTCACGATCCATATCGATCGTTTTCATACCCTTTCCTGAGGCGCTCAGGTCCCAATCAGGACGGACCTCGCTGGTGACAGCGCGCAGGCCGTGCCCGAGATCGGCGATTGAGGTGCGCGCTGTCCGACCGCTATGGAAACGACGCCGCAAGTCCTTTCAGAGCTGGACGGTGACCTTGAACCTGGTGCGAGGAGGGCGAGCTCGGAACGAAGCCGCGCGGCCATTCTTACCAGGTCCGCGAAAGACTCGGCTTTCATCTTTCGCATCACCTGGCCCCGGTGTGCCTTTACCGTGATCTCGCTGATGGCTAGTTCCGCACCGACCTCTTTATTCAAAAGTCCAGACACCACCAAAGCCATGACCTGCCGTTCACGGTGGCTAAGGGACGCCCAGCGATCGCGGAGCGACCGCATTGCTGCCTCGCGGTTAAGGGCTATGGAGCTACGTTTGAGTCCTTCCCGGATGGCACTTACGAGAACCTCATCACAGAATGGGTTCACCAGGAATTCAAGAGCTCCCGCCTTCATGGCTTGAACCGATGTAGGCACATCGCCGTGGCTGGTGACAAAGATAACCGGCGTGTCGGGGCGTTCGACGACCACCCTTCTTTGTAGATCAAGTCCATTGAGGTCGCGGAGAGAGACGTCCAGCACCAGGCAGTTTGGAACCACTGGCCGGGGCCGGGCAAGGAATTCTCGAGCGAATGCAAATGTCTCGGACTGCCAGCTTGCGCAGCGAATCAACGATTCCAGGGATTCCCGTACAGAGGTGTCGTTGTGGACAACGGACACGATCGGCGGTGGTGACGGTACATGGTTAAGGTATGGGCGCGGAGTGGAAGCCATCGCCGTGTCGCGATAGAGAGCCTGCATGGGAGAACCACCTTTCGGGCAAAATAGGGTCAGAAGCAATGACCAATGCTGCTGGAACCAGTTTCCAGCCCATCCCACGAACGCGAAATCCCCATTGGAGCGGGGTGAGTACGGCCAATTAGGATCGAACGCAAGAGCCCCCAGCGAGTCCCAAGGTCCGGAGTAGCTGATTTGAAACGGTGCTAGCGGTTCATCGCGCTTCTGAACTCGCGTGGAGTTACGCCGACGATCTTCCGAAACACCTTCGTGAAATGCTCCTGAGTACGAAAGCCAGTTAGTCTGCTCACCTCGGCGATGCTTAACGCCTCATCCTTCAAGTGGAGCTTTGCGCGGTCTATCCTTGCCCGCAGAACATACTGGTGAGGGCTCAGGCCGGTCGCTTTGGTAAACAACAACACAAAATGGTTCGGCGACACCCCCGCGATCTGGGCCATGGCCACCAGGCTAATGTTTGCGCCAGTGTTCGCGTGGATGTAGTCGATGACTCTGGCTACATTTCTCTTGCAAATGTGCGCATCCTTTCTCTCTTCGCTTCTTGACCTCTGCGAGCAAACGATACCGCGCGAACATTGGTCAAATGTTCCGGTTTTGGTCAGTTCTTCCGAGAAAATCGGTCTAAAAAACCGGCGGCCGAGCAAACGGCGGTATGATTCTGCTACCGGGTTTTCTGTCTGGCGGGGTAAAGCGATGGATATCTCTGGGGTTCTTCCTGTCAAGGCTGTTGAGGTGATGCGCAATGGGTGCTCGGTGTGTCCCATCCCTGCGATATCTTCCCTAAGCAGTAAACGGGCCGGGTGGGACGGCATTGCCCTGGAATCGTTCAGTGATGTGCCGGGCGTCTCGATTCCGGATCACGATCATCCGACGCACTTCCTGAATCTTCTTACCCATGGAAATATCAAGGCGCAGTGGACCACGGAGGGCAAGAGCCGCAGCGCAGACAATGGCCCGGGGACGATCTACGTGTTGCCGGCAGGAACCCGCGATCGCCTCACCTGGTCTGGCCCGACCACTCGTATCATCCTCGTCATGGAACCGCGGTTCCTGGCGCGTTCGCTTGAGGACACCGCGCACCTGAAGGATGTGGAACTAACCACCCACTGGAATCTTCGTGACCGCCACATTCAATCGTTGATGCTCGCTCTGCATGCCGACCTGGAAGACGGCTCACCGGCCGGTCCGCTCTACGGCGAATCTCTCGGCCTGGCGCTCGGCGTCTATCTGGTTCGCCGTTATTCAGTCCGTAATTGCGCTACGCCTGATTCCCGCGGCAGCATGCCTACGACGCGCCTGAACCGGACTCTGGAGTTTATTAACCAGAACCTGGCACAGGATCTTCGCCTGTGGGAGCTCGCCCAAATAGCCGGGATGAGTCCTAACTACTTCTGCGAGCTATTCAAGGTAAGCACCGGCCAGTCCCCATACCAATACATCCTGAGGTGCAGAATTGAACGCGCGAAGCAATACCTGCGCGATCCGAAGGTCACCTTGGCCTGCGCAGGAGCGGCGGCCGGCTTCGCCGATCAAAGTCATTTCACCAAGGTCTTCCGTCGAATCGTGGGCGTCACGCCAATGAGGTTCCGGGGCAAGATTGGCCGCGAGCACGACCACGCCTAAAAAGAACTCTTTGCCCTATTTCTTCTGTGCAATCGAGGCCGCTTCCATACTGACCTGCTTGTTCCACCCGTGGAAACGCGAGAGGTCACCCGCATTCCATGCCTCGCGGAGTCCAGGAGCACTCAGATCCCAGTCTGGGCGGATTTCACTCGTCGCGGCGCGCAGATCGTGCCAAAGATCGATGACCGACGGACGACCCCAGAACCAGTAGCCGTTATAGATGCTGTAAATCACCAGGCCCGGCTTGAGCACGAGCGTATGCGGGATCATCGGATTATTCTCGGGGTCGGTGTACTCCTGGATGTCGAGATCCTTCTGAATGGTTCGGCCGGGGTCGGAAAGGAAGGTCCACTGGGCTCCGACGGACGCACGGAATTCCTGCAGAGTATGGTGATCGTCGGTAGCGATGGTGGCGATCTGCGTGTACGCCACTGCGATCCTCGGGTAGAAGGCGGCGAGCTCCAAATGCTGCTGGTGCTCCTTGGGGCAAAAGTGGCCGCGCGCAAGGGTGAGGATGAGCGGATCTTCGCCCTGCAGTTGGCTGAGCTTGCGCAGTGTGCCGGTGTGATCGGGCAGCTCGTAGTTGGGGAAAATGCCTCCGGGCACAATATCAGAACGCATGATTGGACTCCTCCCATTTCTCTCAAAGATCCAGAGTGACACCCGCGTTTGGCTGGGAACAGCATACGAGCACGTTCCCGGGAGCGGGCCTCTCCAGCGGATCAGGGTTATAAGTAATCGATCCGCCAATCAAACCAGTCGTGCAAGTATGACAGACCCCAGCCCGGCACGCCCATCTGACCGGAACGTCGCACGCCTCCGCCAGTTCAAGCAAGCTGGCAAACTTACCATCCCACGCGACGGCTATCCCGCTGCGCGCGAATGAGACTAAGGGGCCAGATCCGGGCGGCCCTGCTGGCGGGTGAGGAGTGTGATCAACCTGCGCCATACCAGGGGTAATAGCCTCGAGCGAGCCGAAGACTTCCGTGTGCACATTCCCGCCGAGCACACCCCAGTTTCGCAGCCCATCGCGCATATTCTGCAAGAATGAAGAAGGGCCACACAGATAGAAGTCACTACCCTGTGACACGCCAATTCTCTCTAGCAAAGCTGTGTCAATGTGCCCGGCGGCATCGAAGTCTGCCCCGACTTGGTCGATTGCAGCGGGCCTGCTGTACACGATGTATCCTCGTCCGTGAGAGAGCTGTTTCAGTAATGAACGCGATTCTTCTGCAAATGGATGGTCGACGCGATTGCGCGCTCCATAGATCCACCAGATCTCTCGTTGCGATCTTTCAGCAGCCAGTGTGTGCAGCATCGACATCACCGGCGTTGCGCCCACTCCAGCGCTCAGCAGAACCACAGGACTCTGGCCGGGACGCAGAGTAAAGCTTCCTCGCGGTGCACTCACATCCAATACATTGCCTTCTTGCGTACGGTCGCACAGAAATGAACTTCCAATCCCGTTTAATTCGCTCTTGACGCTGATGCGGAAATGATCGGCTCCGGGCAGATCAGACAACGAATAGCTGCGAAGAACGGGCGCTTTGCCGGGATCGACGAGCAGCCGCAAAACCACAAATTGACCGGCCTGGAAGACAGCAAGATGTTGCCCGTCGATCGGCGCCAGAACGAACGACGTTACGTTATCGCTCTCCTTATGGATACCCGCGACTCGCATCTGTCGAAATCCGGGCCATGCCGGCGCTTGTTCCTCATTGGCGAGTCCCGGATTCCCCACCGTAGTTTTGGAGCTCAAGTCTTGTTGCAGCATTGCTTGGAACGAACTCTGCCAACCCTTGCTAAGTGCAGGAATCTGTAGCGCTCGTTGCAGTTGCTGGCTGGAATGTCCTGGCAAATACAGCAGGGCGTCAACCTCGGCCACACTGATTCGTTCTGGACCGTCAGTAATTTTTACAATGTCATCGCTGGCACCAACTTCTCCCTCCTGCAACACGCGAAAGTAGAACCCTGGTCTGTGATGGGCTACGAGCAGGGCCGGCATCCGTGGTTCATTCATGCGGATGCCGACGCGGTAGCACGTCACGCGTGGCTGCGTCACTTCAAATTCAGCTCCACCGATGCGGTAGCGATCGCCGATGCACACCTCGTTATCAGCAAGTCCCTCGACGGTGAAGTTTTCTCCGAACTGGCCGAAAGTAAAATCGTTACGGCCCAAAAAGCGCTCCCAGTAATGGTAAGAATCCATCTGGTAAACGAATACGGCGCGGTGCTCCCCTCCGTGACCCGTCAGATCGGCTTGCGCATCTCCTTGAATATTGAGTTTGCGCACCATTCGCGGTCCATCCACTGGAGATTTCCAGACGGACGTCCGGACCGTTTTGCCGTTCCATGTCACGTCGCGCGGAAGGCCGACATTTACTGCAAGCAATCGCGGCATGCGTACCTCGTTGAAGTCCAGCGTCTGGCTAGAGTCCTTTTATTTTTTACCAGCGACGAGCGGGCGCGGCACCATCCACGTGGAGAATCTCTCCGCTCACGTGACCTGCCTGTGCCAGGTAAAGAACGGCATCGACAACATCCTTCACCGTCGCCATTTTCATCGTCGGCTGCAACGTCGAGTCGCTGGGATCATTGCTGTGCATGGGTGTATCCACAACGCCGGGGGCTACGGCATTGAAGCGGATGCCGTCTTTTGCATACTCGATTGCGAGATTCTGCGTCGCTGCATTCAACCCACCCTTGGTCATCATCGAAATCGAGCTATTTTCGCCGGCGATTGGCCGATCGGCAAGCGCCGCAGTGATGCTCACAACGCATCCCGATTTCTGTTTAAGCATCTCTTTTACAGTGCGCTGAGTGATGTAGAAGAATCCGAGCAGATTAGTGGAGACAAGGGCGTCGAAGTCATCGGTGGTAAAGTCAGTGAAAGGCTTGGTTAGGAAGATGCCGGCGTTATTCACCAAAACATCGATGGCTCCGAAGTTGTTGATTGCTGCCTCGACAGCATCGGCAGCAGTTTGCTGCTTGCCGATATCGCCATCGATGAGAACCAGGCTGCCTGAGGCGGTCAGCCTTCGATTGGCTTCACGAGAGGTCGCGACGACGTTATAACCTTCGCTCAGAAACCCCTCCACTAAACCCGCGCCAATACCCCCCGATGCTCCAGTTATGATTGCTGTTTTCTTGCCCGACATAAATAACCTTCCGTTTTAAAAGCGGGTTCATCCGGTACCGAGGACGAGCCGATGCCGGAGTCGATGGAAGTTGGCACCCAGGCGGCTTTCTCCGCGGGCGTGTTCTTCCTTCTAGGCAAACGGCTCCAGTTTGCCTAGGATGGTCGGCAGATATTCCGCGACCGTCGGATGAATATTCATTGCGCGCTGGATGACCGTGTACGACGCCTTCGTATACATCACGTCCAGCAGAACGTGAATCACTTCATCGCCTCCGACTCCAAGAATCGCAGCTCCCATAATCTGTTTTGTTTCCGCATCGACGCAGATTTTGATGAAACCCAGTGTCTCACCTTTTTCCCACGCCCGGCTCACTTGACCCATCGGATATTTCGCAGCCAGGGCACGACGTCCGGATTTCCGTATCTCCGCGTCCGTCATGCCGCATCGCCCTAGCGGTGGATCGATATAGAGCGCGTAGGCTTGGATCCGGTCGGAAACCCGGCGATGGTCAGCGTTAAACAGATTGTCCGCAACAATCTCGTAGTCGTTATAGGAAGTATGGGTAAAGGCGCCGCGGCCGTTGCAGTCCCCCAGTGCCCAGATGCCGTGCACGTTGGTTTGCAGCTGATCATCAACGATGATGTAGCCGCGATGGTCGGTGGCAACCCCAGCCCGGTCCAGACCCAGGTCGTTTGTGTTGGGAGTGCGTCCCACGGCTAGAAGAACGTGAGTGCCCATTACTTCTGGCGGACCGTCTTCACATGTCAGGCCGACGGCGACGCCGCCATCGCGTTTCGCCAGCGAGATACATTTCGCATTCAGCCGGATGTGTATGCCCTCAGCCTCCAGGATTTCGCGCACAGCCTGGGAAACGTCTTCGTCCTCCCGTCCAATCAGGCGCGGTCCCATTTCCACAATCGTGACTTCACTCCCCAAGCGGCGATAGATCTGGGCGAACTCCAGCCCAACATAACTTCCGCCGATGATGATGAAATGCTCGGGCAAGAAATCGATGTCCATCAGCGAGGAGTTATTGAGAAATGGGACGTCGTGAATCCCGGGCATGTCGGGAATAGAGGCCCGCGCGCCAACATTTATATAGATCTTCTCGGCTTGCAGAACTTCATCGTTGACCACGACGGTGTTTGACGACTGAAAGCGGGCATGACCCTGAATGACCGTACAATTTGCCGTTCCCCGGAGCCGTTCCTCCACTCCCTTGCTAGACGTCGCGGAGGCTGCATCCTTGCGGGCTTTGACTCGCGTCATATCGACGCGCAGATCACCAGTGGAGAAACCATATTCCGCACCTCGGCGGGCAACATGGATGGCATAGGCACTTGCCACGAGCGTCTTTGTCGGCGTGCATCCCGTATTCAAGCATGTGCCGCCAAATTTATGTCGTTCGATAATAGCGACGGTTTTGCCGGCGCCCGCAAACCGCGCTGCCAGGGACGGGCCCGCCTGGCCCGTCCCGATAATGATTGCGTCGAAGTGCTTCCCATGAGAGACAGTGGTTGCAGTGTTCACAATTGCTCCAATCAGCCCAACCTTGATTGGGCCAGAATCACGATGACGAATCTATTGGACGAACGAATCGACCAATACCAAAGTATAGATTGGGCATTTGGGCACAGAGTGGTGGGTATTTTATTCCACCGGGCCCAATACCAAGGTACCGCCAATACCTTCGTCCAATTGATTCGCCGGAGCACCTCGGGCCTAATCGCTACATCGCGGCCGATTCGGTCGGATCACCACCAGCCGCCTGTGGCATAATCGCTTTCGTGCCATCGACGTCTCCCATGCCGACCGCGCTTTGGCGTTCGCGAACATCGAGAAGGCTGCAAACTACTACCACGTCAACCTCGCGGAAACGTCATGGCACGACCTGGGCACATAAGGAGACGAAATATGAAAGCAGTTGTTGTCCATCAATATGGCGGGCCTGAGGTACTCAAGTTCGAGGAATACCCTGACCCGGTTCCGGGTCAGGGCGAGGTGCTGGTGCGGGTCGCCGCCACGAGCGTGAATCCGATCGACTACAAGCGGCGTGCCGGATTAACCAAGGATTTTTATCCCATCCAGTTTCCGGGCCTCATAGGAATCGACATTGCGGGGACTGTGGTCAAGATTGGGCCGGGAGTGGAAGGCTTTTCCGTCGGCGACCAGGTGTTCGCTATGGCGGACAATACTTACGCCGAGCTTTGTGTCGTAAAAGCCGCGGTTCTGGCGAAAGTTCCCAAGGGGCTCAATTTGATCCAGGCGGCGGCGCTGCCGCTGGTGACGACGACCGGTAACCAGCTGCTTGCAGCTACGGGAATCGAAGCGGGCCAGACGGTTCTGGTCGTAGGTGCTGCTGGAAATGTCGGGCGTTCGGCGGTATTCACTGCGAAGCAACGCGGGGCAACTGTGATCGCGGGGGTTTTGAAGAGGCAGATGGATGAGGCGAAGACTGTGGGCGCGGATCAGGTGGTCGCAACCGACGACGACACCGCGATTGCGAATCTTCCTCCGCTCGATGCGGTTGCGGATGCGGTCGGCGGAAGAACCGCCGAGAAGCTGATCGCCAAGGTCAAGCCGGGAGGGGCGTTTGCTTCAGTTGTCGGGGCACCGCAGAACGCCGCGAAGTACCCAGCTGTAAAGGTGGTGCCGGTATTCTCGAAATTCGACAGGAAAACGCTCGAGTTCATGGCCGAAGCGGTGCGAGATGGCAAGCTGGTAATCCCGATTAGCCAGACCCTGCCACTCAGTGAAGCGGCCGAGGCTCAAGCAGCGGCAGAAAAGGGTGGCATCGGGAAGATCTTGCTGGTGGCTTGACACTATTTGCGAACCGAGGACAGGAAAGGAAAATCGGAAGTGAAAAAGGGTCTGCGCGGAATCAACCCCGCTTCGAAGCCGAGCGGCGATGGGTGTGTGGAGTGCCTGGCGTCAGCGAAAGGTTGGTGGTTTCACCTCCGCCGGTGCGCGGAGTGTGGGCACATCGGATGCTGCGACAGTTCTCCGAGCCAGCATGCATCCAAGCATGCGGCGGCGACAGGGCATCCGGTCATTGCCAGCTTTGAACCAGGCGAGGGCTGGTTTTTCGATTACGACAAGCAGGGGATGATCAAGGGTGGGGAATTGCCTCCGCCGCACGCGCATCCCGAAAGTCAGCCCGCTCCCGGACCAGCAGGAAGGGTGCCGGCCAACTGGGAATCGCTGCTAAACTAGCTGCCCACTCTAGTGGACTGTAACAGCTGATGCAGTAGAGCTGCAGGGGCTAAAGCCCAATTCCCTCTCAGCCGTTAGCGGCCCGACTAAAGTCGTGCCCTGATACAAAGCATAAGAGCCGCGAACCCTACAAGACTCGCGCATTTCGCAGGTTTGGTTCTACTCCTGAATCAACTGTTACAGTCCACTAGGTAGCCAGCAGATGAAACGCTTCCTTGAGACCGTAGGTGTTTCCGGCCGCATCCTAGCGGTACCGATCACCGCAGTAACCTGCCGGCGAGCCAGTAATCGACACTGAACTTTCCCGGACCAAAGCAGATCAGCGAGATAAAGAAGAGCACGTACATGACTTCCGGAAGGTAGAGGAAATCGTCGAGCCAGTTAGGAGGAGACAGTCCTTTAGGCATGGCGGGAAGCTTGGTGGTCAGGATGGCGACAAGCATATCGACCAATAGAGCCCCGCAGGCCAGGCTCGAAAGAAACCCCACGGTCAGCAAGGATCCGCCAACGAACTCGACACCCGACACGAAATACGTCATCGGGCGGGGAAACGGGACTTTGGCCTGAACGAGTGTTTCGTACACAGTTTGCGTTCTGCCGGCAACGAACAATTTGTTTGCCCCGGAGATGGCGAAGAACAGCCCGAGCGCAACGCGTACCAGCAGGATGGCATATTGTTCCAAATCACTGCTACCCAGCAGCGCAAACTGGACCAACTGTTTCCAATCCACCTGTTGTCCCTCCATCGGAGGATGTGCTCCGGTAAATGCGTTCATCAGGACTTATCTGCTAACCGCAAACGGCGGTGTCGTTAGCGAATTCTCGCGCCTTGATATTATGTGTCCATCCGTTCGACCAATTGAGCGCGCCATGCGGGAGCCACGAATGGATCCGCAAAGTACTGTGTTTCCCGCGCAACTTTGTCGCCACTGAACTCCATGATGCTCACGGTGTAAGACGGCTTGCCGTCATAGGTCAGGACGAATTCGGTGACCCAAAGATCACCGCTGCCAATGATTCGTCGGACAGTAAAACGCTTTTTGCTCGGCTGGCTAGCGCGCTGGTTCTGTATGTTGCTTCGACCGCGGGTTCGCTCGCCTGACTGCGGGTATTCCAGCACCGCGTCCTGGTGATAGATGAGGTGTTCCGTTTCAAAATCGTTGCTATCGGACGCCGCCCAATGCTGATCCAGTGCCGCACGGATCTCTTGATCTCGCACACCAGAATACTGCTCGGTCTTTTGTGGATCGTTCATCTTGAGCCTTCCATTTGACAAAAAGCCAAATGCTTTACCGGAAGTGTACGACTTGTCAAGTCGCGCTGTTTCTTCAGCCGGCTAAGGTTGGAACCCGTCCGCCATCCACTTGGCGAATAGTTCAATCCAAGATTGCTGCCAAGGGCCTTCTCCTTTTGGTGGTTGGGGCGGCATTACAGCCCCGCCGATTCCACGAATGCGATCGTAGATGGCGCCAGCGTGCTTCTTGACGTCATCGTAACTTCCCAGGTTGAACGCCTTGCTCATGCCTTGAATATCTCGCTCGGTAAAGAGCGGGCGAATGTCCATTTGAAAGCTCGTCGTTTTCGTCATTGCGCCTCACAGGTATTGAACTTCGATCCGAAATCGTCGCTCGAGTGACACAAACCCACCCGGCGGCATAAGCTGTCATCATTCAGCCAGAACAGAACGGGCCGCGCAATTGGACCATGGTATTGCCCATACTGAGGCATGAGGCTTTAGTCCTGAAAATCGATCAAAGCGAAGGAAACCCCTTCCCCGCACACTTGATACGAAGGTATCGTCGATACTATTGTCCAATTGTTTTACTCCCCTCACCTCTGGCTTAATCGTAATGGTTCGAGATGCACGTTGATCGGGCTTAGAAAACTTTTTTTCGTGAAGGAGAACACACCATGTCTGAACTGGTGACGAAATTTGTGGCGCAGGAACAACAAGAACAGAAGATAGAAACACGCACCGCCGTGGAGCGTACCACCGGCTTTACCATCGTTGCGACAGCCGTGACAATGCTCGCCGCCCTCGTCGCCACGGCCGTTTACGCGCAGGACAAGTACTCGCTGAAATCGCCGAGCGGAATCGCGTTCTCCGACTTCAGGGGATACGAGGACTGGGCGGTGGTCTCTTCCGCCCGGACCGACGAAGTGCTCAAGGTAATCGTCGCCAATCCGGCCATGATCACGGCGTACAAGGCCGGCGTTCCCGGCAACGGCCAGCCTTTCCCAGAGGGCTCCATGATCGTGAAGCTCCAGTGGAAGCCGAAGAAGAGCGCGGAGGCCCAGTTTGTTGTGGATGTGCCGGACGTCTTTAGCCAGGCTTTCGTCATGGAAAAGGACAGCAAGAAATTTCCGAAAAGCGGCGGATGGGGATACGCGGTGTTCAACTACCAAGCCGCATCGGACAAGTTCACGGCGGATCCCAAAAGCCTCTCAGATTGCGGAAACGCGTGCCATACGGTCGTGAAGGCGAAGGACTACATCTTCCACCCCTACGAGAAGCGTTGAACTGCGCCTGCCCCCGGCAATAAGCAGCGCGCGCGATTGTGCAGCGCGCCCGACGTCGAACCCGTGCAGGGTACTGATAACAAGCAGGTTGTTGAGGCGGTTGTGGAGGCTCGGACGCATGCGCGATTTCGGCGTGGCGAAGTAGACGATGCGAAAGACAATAACAAGTTCGACTGGAGAGGGTCGGCGATTGTCCAGGACGATTAAGATCAGAAATTACAATCCTTGACATCACGAATGAAGTCAACTAGAACATCATCACTTTTTGATTCATCCTGGAAACGTTTTTGGCCATCGGTGCACTATGGTGCTTAAGATGACACGCTTCCGAATTCAAGCCAGAGAAGATTAAGACCAAGTCAAGGCGAGCGAGGAGGCGCTCCTTTGGATCCAACCTCTCGGTCACCGGAAAAAGGCAAAGTCCCAGAGACGACGGGGGCTGACCAAGCGAGCTTCGCCTCGCCCCCTGTTCTTTCCTTGCCTAAGGGCGGGGGCGCGCTTCAGGGTATCGGCGAAAAATTCGCAGCCAATCCCGTGACTGGCACGGGTTCCATCACTGTTCCCTTAGCCATAAGCCCGGGGCGAGCGGGTTTTGGCCCGCAACTCACACTCTCTTACGACTCGGGCAGCGGCAATGGCCCATTTGGTTTTGGGTGGTCCCTTGGCTTGCCCAGTATTACCCGCAAAACCGATAAGGGCTTGCCTCAATATAAAGACGCCGAGGAATCCGATGTTTTTGTTCTCTCAGGTGCGGAAGATCTCGTGCCGTTGTTGGCTCTCACCGGCGGCCAATGGAAGCGTGTCTCGTCGCAACGCACGGTCAACGGAGTCGACTACCAGGTCTACCCATATCGTCCGAGAGTAGAAAGCCTATTCGTGCGGATTGAGCGCTGGCTGAATCTCCAGACCGGCGATTCGCATTGGCGCACCATCTCCCGGGACAATATCACCACGCTCTACGGCCTAAGCGCCGAGAGCCGGATAACCGATCCTTCGAACCCGGCGCGAATCTTCAGCTGGAGAATCTGCCAAAGCTACGACGACAAAGGAAACGCAATTGTCTATGGCTACAAAGCGGAGACTTCAGACGGGGTGGACCTCTCACAAGCCCACGAGACGAATCGCACGAGCACAATTCGTAGTGCTTATCAGTATTTGAAAGCAGTCCGTTACGGCAACCTCGTCTCCCGCCTCATGCAACCGGACTTATCCCAAACCGATTGGATGTTCGAGGTAGTTTTCGATTACGGCGAACACGACTTGAATCATCCGGCGCCGGTGGAAGTCACCCCCTGGCTCTGCCGCAACGATCCGTTCTCTTCCTACCGCGCAGGATTCGAGGTGCGCACTTACCGGTTATGCCAACGTGTGCTCATGTTCCACAACTTTCCCAATGAGCAAGGCGTCGGTCCGGATTGCCTCGTCCGTTCCACAGACTTTGTCTATCGGAATTCGCGCGACAATCCCGACGATTCGAAAAAGGGCAATCCGCTGGCATCTTTCCTCGCGTCGGTTACCCATAGCGGCTATAAACGCCAGGCCACCGGGCCTTATCTCAAGAAATCCATGCCGCCGGTTGAGTTTCAATACACCGATGCCGTCATCGATCAAAATATTCACGAGCTGGACGAGGAGAGCCTGGAGAATATTCCCGCAGGTCTGGATGGCGGTTTGTATCGCTGGGCGGATCTGGATGGCGAGGGCGTTTCGGGGATCTTGACCGAGCAAGGCAATCAATGGTTCTACAAGCCGAATCTTGGAGCAGGACAGTTCGGCGCGATCGAATGCGTGAGCGAGAAACCCTCTTTTGCAGAATTGGGAGCAGGACACCAGCAATTGCTCGATGTTGCGGGAGACGGCCAACTCGATTTGGTCGAATTCGGAGGTATGAATCCGGGATTCTTCGAGCGAACGGAAGACAAGAGCTGGGATCTATTCACCCCGTTCGTCTCTCTGCCGAATATTCCATGGGATGAACCCAATCTCCGCTTCGTTGATCTTGATGGGGATGGGCACGCGGATGTGCTCATCACCGAAACGGAAGTGCTGTCCTGGCACCATTGTTTGGCGCGCGCAGGTTTTGGGCCAGCCGAGCGGCTGGCAAAACCCTTCAATGAAGAGCAGGGTCCCAGCGTTGTATTCGCAGATGGGACTCAGTCCATCTACCTGGCGGATATGTCGGGTGACGGACTGAGCGACCTGGTACGTATACGCAATGGCGAGATCTGTTACTGGCCCAACCTGGGGTATGGGCGATTTGGCTCGAAGGTGACCATGGATAACGCGCCCTGGCTGGATTTTCCCGACCAGTTCGACCAGCGGCGTGTTCGTGTGGCAGATGTTGACGGTTCCGGCACGACAGACCTCATCTATCTCGGCGTCGACTCAGCGCGAATCTATTTCAACCAATCCGGCAATCAATACAGCGAACCGTTCGTGCTGGTTCAGTTTCCGCCGCCGGACGATGTTTCGACGGTGACCACAGTCGATCTTCTTGGCAACGGGACGGCATGCCTCGTTTGGTCCACGCCTTTACCCGGCAGCGCCTGCCGGCCCATGTTTTACATCGACCTTATGGGTGGGCAGAAGCCGCATCTGTTGATCTCGGTGAAGAACAACCTGGGCGCGGAAACGCAAGTGAGCTATGCCGCGTCGACTAAGTTTTACCTTGCAGACAAAGCGGCGGGGCAACCCTGGATGACTCGTCTGCCATTTCCAGTCCAGGTTGTGGAACGCGTGCTGACTTACGACCGCATCAGCCGCAACCGTTTCGTTTCCCGCTGTGCCTATCATCACGGTTTCTATGATGGCATCGAGCGAGAGTTCCGTGGATTCGGGCGCGTGGACCAGTGGGACACGGAAGAATTTGCCGCGCTCAGCGCGAGCGGCGCTTTTCCCACCGGAGACAACATGGACGCTTCCTCCCATGTGCCGCCTGTCCTGACCAAAACATGGTTCCACACCGGCGCCTACTTCCAGCAGGGCGCAGTCTCAAAGCAATTTGCCCACGAGTATTACCGCGAGGGAGACGCGGCCGAGGGAGACGGCGGGCTCAGCGATCAGCAACTCGAAGCCATGCTGATTCCAGACACTGTCTTTCCGGCCACGGTGAAACTGGCGGACGGAACGGTGTTGCCTTGGACCCTCACCGGCGATGACTTTCGCGAAGCGTGCCGGGCCTTGAAAGGATCGATTCTGCGCCAGGAAATCTATGGCCTCGATGCATCCGAGGCGGCAGATCGTCCGTACACCGTTTCGGAGCGCAATTACACCATCGAATGCCTGCAACCGCTGGCCGAAAACCAACATGCGGTCTTCTTTACTCATCCGCGAGAGACCATCGATTTTCACTATGAACGCAAGCTTTACAAAGTCGTGGGTGGGGCAATCGCCGATCCCGGTGCGCCTGCCGCGCCGAACGTTACCATCGCTGCTGACCCGCGTGTCAGCCACGCCGTAACGTTGGAGGTGGACAGTTTTGGAAACGCGCTGAAGTCGGTCGAGATCGGCTATGGTCGCCGGTTCGATGATTACGATCCCGTGCTCACGCCAGAAGACAAACAGAAACAAAAGCGAACGCTTCTGACCTATGCAGAGAATCAGTACACCCATCCAGTGCTGTTGGTAGATGCGCACCGCACGCCTTTGCCTGGCGGAGCCAGCACCTATGAGCTGATCCACGTCACACCAGACGCGAGTCAGCCACAGATCACGAATTTGTTTCGCTTTGGTGAGTTGCAAACAAAGATCCAAATCGCCGGCGATGGGAATCACGATCTGCCCTACGAAGACATCCATGCGACGGGCGCCAAAACCGGAGACCCCTTCCGCCGCCTTATCGATCGCTCGCGCACCCTGTATCGCAAAGACGATTTGTCCAGTGCGCTGGCCACTGGCGGTCTTGAGTCGATGGCTTTGCCGTATGAGGGTTACAAGCTCGTGTTCACGCCGGGACTGCTGGCGACGGTCTATCAACGTCCGCAACCAAATCAGCCTGCGGAGAACCTCCTACCGGACGCCGCCGGCGTTCTCGCCAAGGAAGGGGGCTATGTCGACCTCGACGGTGACGGGCATTGGTGGGCTCCTTCCGGTGAGATTTTCTATTCGCCTGGTATGAACGATGAGCCGGCACAAGAACTGGCTTACGCAAAACAACACTTCTTCATGGCGGGTCGCTTCCGCGATCCTTTTCAGCAAGCCACAACCGTCGCCTACGATGCCTACGATCTTTTGCTGCTGGATACGCAGGACGCAGCCGGAAACCGCGTCACCGCCGGGGAGCGTGATCCCTCGGGCAACATCACCATACCGGGCAACGATTACCGCATGCTGAAACCGGGTGCGATGATGGATCCCAATCGCAACCGGTCAGCGTTGGTCTTTGACACCTTGGGTATGGTCGTGGGAACCGTGCTGATGGGCAAGCCGGAAGAGAAGTTGGGGGACACGCTAGCTGGATTTTCCGCTGATTTGGACGAGGCTGCCATTCAAGCCCATCTGCAAAATCCCTTGATCAACCCGCAGGGCATTCTTCAGAACGCAACCACTCGACTCGTCTATGACCTGTTCGCCTATCTGCGAACAGACGGCGATTCGCAGCCCCAGCCTCCGGTTGTTTACACTCTCGCCCGAGAGACCCACAGCGCTGATCTGGCGGCTGGCCAGCAGACCAAGATCCAGCACAATTTTTCCTATTCCGACGGCTTCGGCCGCGAGATCCAGAAGAAAGTGCAGGCCGAGCCCGGCCCCTTGGTAGACGGAGGACCGGACGTCGCCCTACGCTGGATCGGGAGCGGTTGGACTGTCTTCAACAACAAGGGCAAGCCGGTCCGTGAATACGAGCCCTTCTTCGCGGCGAGCCACGAGTTTGAGTTTGCCAACCAAGCCGGTGTCAGCCCCATCCTCTGTTATGACCCAGCTGAGCGGGTAGTCGCTACGCTTCACCCGAATCACACTTATGAAAAGGTAGTTTTCGACCCTTGGCGGCAAGAAACCTGGGACGCTAACGACACCGTCGCACAGACTGATCCGAAGTCTGATATGGATGTCGGCAATTTCTTTGAACGGTTGCCGGATAGCGATTCTCTGCCCACTTGGTTTACCCAACGCAGCGGTGGAGGATTGGGCGCGGCGGAACAGTCGGCTGCTTCCAAAACTGCTGTTCATGCCAAGACGCCGACTGTAGTACACGTCGACTCCTTAGGCCGGCCGGCCCTCAATGTGGCATTCAACCGTTTCATCGAGAATGGCAATCCCGTCGAGGCCAAGTACTCGATTCGAACCTCATTGGACATCGTGGGCAATCAACTGTCGGTCTTGGATGCGCTCGGGCGCATTGTCATGACATACGACTATGACCTGGTCAAAAGCCGCATGCATCAGAGCAGCGTGGATGCTGGAGACCGGTGGATGTTGCATGATCTGTCGCAGAAGAAGCCGATCCGCGGATGGAACGGGCGCGGATTCAGGACCCGCTACCTCTACGACGCCTTGCGCCGTCACACCCAGCTTTATGTGCAAGCGGGAAACGGGGTTGAAATCCTTGCCGAATACAGCGTTTACGGAGAGACGTTGGCAACCCCAGAGACGCAAAATCTGCGCGGCAAAATTTATCAGCACTATGACGAAGCAGGGGTTGAAACCAATGTTTCGTTCGATTTCAAAAGCAATCGCACGGCCAGTTCTCGACAGCTCGCCATCCAATATCAGCAGCCCGTGGACTGGTCCGGACTTGCCCCACTGAACCCGGCACAAATCGCGGGTGCCGCCGCGCCTTTGCTCCAATCTGAAATCTTCACCAACAGCAGCCTGTTCGACGCGCTCGACCGGCTGGTCACTGCGACGGCGCCCGATGGCAGCGCGGTTCATCCCGTTTTTAATGAAGCCAATCTGCTGCAGCAGATGAGCCTTAACCTGCGCAAGGCGACAACCGCCACGCCCGTCGTCGCCAACATTGATTACAACGCCAGGGGACAGCGCACTCTGATCGAGTACGGAAACGGGGCCCAGACGGCTTACAGTTACGATCCGGAAACGTTCCACTTGATCGAGCTTAAAACCATACGGACCTCGGACAAAGCTGTCTTACAGGATCTGACGTACTCCTACGACCCGGCCGGAAATATCACGTCGATTGCAGATGCCGCACAGCAGACTGTTTATTTCAGCAATCAAGTCGTCCATGCGAACGGTGACTACACCTACGACGCAATCTATCGCCTGATCAGTGCCGCAGGCCGCGAGCACATTGGTCAGATCTCCCCGGCACAAACAGACTGGGACGATAAGCCGCGCTCGAATCAGCCTTTGCCAACGGATGGGCAGGCAATGCGGAACTATGTTGAGAATTACGGCTACGACCCGGTGGGAAACTTCCTGCGGACGACGCATCAGGCGACCAACGGAAACTGGACGCGGACCTACGCTTACGATGAGCCCAATACCAGCCCCACGAACAATCGGCTGACGAGCACCGCGGTTGGTTCGCTAAGAGAACCGTACACTTACGACGCCAACGGCAACATGACCCAGATGCTGCACCTGCCGCAGATAACCTGGGACTTCCAGGACCAACTTGCGAGCACGCAGCGGCAGGTAGTGAACAACGCTCCGGGCGAGACGACCTACTATGTTTACGACGCCTTCGGACAGCGAGTCCGCAAAGTAACGCAAGCCGGCGGCGGGACGAAGACGAAAGAGCGCATCTATCTCGGCGGCTACGAGGTTTACCGCGAATACGATGGCGGTGGCAGCACGGTCACGATGGAACGGCAGACGCTGCATGTGATGGACGATAAGAGCTGTGTGGCGATGGTTGAGACGAACACGACCAGTTCCTCGGCGCCCATTTTGCGTTATCAATTCGACAACCACCTGGGCTCGGCCTCGCTTGAACTAGATGCGAGCGCCGCAATTATTTCCTACGAAGAATACTACCCCTACGGGAGGACATCGTTTCAAGCCGTACCTGGCACGGTTCAAGTCAGCCCCAAGCGCTATCGCTACACGGGCAAGGAGCGGGATGAAGAGACGGGATTCTATTACCACGGAGCGCGATATTACGCGCCGTGGTTGGGGAGGTGGTCGAGCTGCGAGCAGGGGGACGCAGCCAACCGGGACCGGTGCGGCTATGAGTATGTATTGAGCAATCCGTTAAGGTTTCACGATCCAGACGGCAAGAACCCCGCAGTTGCGCCGATAGTCGGTGGAGCAGGCTCATCTGGCGTATGGCCTGTAGGACAGGGTGCGGCTGCTTTGGGCGGCGGTGCGCCGGTGGCTCCCGCTGTGCCTCCTGCTGCCGCTGCTGGTGCGGGTGTGGGGGCTCATCTTGCGGCTTTAGCCGCCGTCGCGCTCATCGTAGTAGGCGCGACGTATGTCATCATGAAGGATTTGGACGACTACCATCACCCCGTCGTTTCGGGTCCGGGCCCCGCCCCTGCAAAACCCGCACCAGCACCCACACCAGCGCCCGCACCCGCACCCGCACCCGCACCCGCACCTTCGTCACAGCCCAAGGTGGATGTGCCCGACACTCAGCTCCCGGGCGGTGCACGATTCGGCAACCCCCCGCGAGCTGATTCTAAAGCGCCGTCTGCAGCACCCAAGAGCGGGGGCAACACACCACCAAAACCTCCGGCTGTTGCGGCCGAGGGGAAGGAGGAAGAATGGGACCATCATTCAGGGGATAAAAAACCTGTGCCCTTGTCCCCTGAACTTGCGGCGCAGTTGCAGAGGGATCCCAATGCACTTTCGAGAATTGCTAATCGCATACATGGGCACAGGTCGGGCACCCTCGAAATCGCTGAAGGCGTCACGGCAGAGGGAGGCCGGGTGCTGGTGGCTGGTCTGAATTCGTCCGCAAAGTTGACCGAACAAGAAATCGCCGAGCTGAAAAAGCGAGGCATCAACATAGCTCCGCAACAGGGAAAGGGGATTACCAAGGACGAGGGAGGGGCTCCGCATGCTGAGGAGAATATCCAAGCTTGGCTTCAAGCCCATGGTGCAAGGGGACTGCGTTGGAGCAGAGCTGTCGTTGGCGGCAGGCGAGCTTACACCTGCGGCGCCTGCAGATCACTGATACATCAGGCGGGCGGGTATATTGAAGCGGGCGTCGGCAGTTATAACGGAATAACTGCTCCCATACACCGACGGAGGTGACCGTGGTGCCAGTGGACTGTAACAGTTGATGCAGGAGAGCTGCAGGGGCTAATGCCCCATTCCCTCTCAGCCTTGTATCAGGGCCCGACTAAAGTCGTGCCCTGATACAAAGCATAAGAGCCGCGACCCCTACAAGACTCGCGCATTTCGCAGGTTTGGTTCTACTCCTGAATCAACTGTTACAGTCCACTACTAGTGTAGTGCGTCGATCATGTCATCATTTTCTCGGAACCGCATTTGCCGTCCCAAGACTGGGCTCCACGGGCTGATACAAAACACAGCATTTTCCGCACCCTTAAAGCTGTTTCCCGACGCAAAATCGAGTTCTCACACACGCTCTTTAGCCCCTGAGGTACGTCCTTTCCCGCCCGGACCCGAGTTTTCCGGAGCCTGTCCGAACTCGAAAATGAAGGGGAAAACGCACTTCGAATAAATGACGATCTGAGTGAACCACTTCGAGCCATCTGCTGAAGTAAGCCGAACCCTGAAACGTTTGCAGAAGAAGAATCACCATGAATGCGAGGCAAAAATCTCCGGGCTCATCGGAATGGTCCACCAATTGTTACGAAAGAAGGAATCGGGTCAAGATTGCCGAACGTAGGCGTCGCGGAGTAGCTCGTCCGCATGGCCTGTGGAATTCTAAATTTGCATCGTCACCGGCTTTAGCTGATAATTCTGGCCAATTCGCAGATGTGATCCAGGACTCCGCGGAATTTTCTGGACTAAGCCCTTTTTACTCCGGTGACTTCCCACATCGCTGAATTGTCCGGAACCGATATTGGGTCCACTTCTTCGCAACAAGCATTCGATCGCCGGGCACGGAAATCCTCAGGAAATTGGGAGCAGGGAAACATTCGGTCAAGGTCTACGCATAATTTTCAAGTTGAGAGGAGAGAACAATGGCAAGCACGGCATTACCGCCGCCCACGGCAGGGGCACCGCAGACGCAGGATGAGCCAGAGTCGATTCACCAGAAAGGAAGGGCTCAGGTACCGTGGCCCAAGGAGATCTGGGACGCAATTGACATGCACGTGCATGACGAGATCATGAGAACGAGTGTCTTCGCAAAGTTTCTACCCCATTGCAAGGTACATCCGAAAACTACTAGTGTCCCTGCCGACGTTATCTCGTTTCAGCAATTAGACCAGCAACCGGGCGAGAACACCGTGACCGCACTCATCGACGAAGGGGCGACGGTCCGGATCAACGAGACGTGGGCGGAGTTTGCCTTGACGCCGCAGCAGGTTCATGAAACTGCCGAGGCTCATGAGTTCGCCCATACAGTGGCCGTTTCGCTGGCCACGCGCACCGCCAATATCCTTGCCCAAGCCCACGACTATATCTGTGCCCAGGGTGTAAACGCCTACTCCACGCCATTTTTCGAGAGGTTCATCAACTATCGCTCCGGGCAATTTCCTACCGACACGGGTCTGTTGTCACTTCCTCTCAGTGCGGCAACTGCTGCGCTCCAGGGGGCTCCCTCGGCCTCCACCAGCATTCCTCTTCCTCTGACTGGCACCGGCACCACCCCACCGCAGGTCATACAGGTCCCACAGGCCAGCCAGACAGTGCCACCCATACCGGAAGGGCCGGGTGTACTGTACGGAACAGAAACCTTTCAGGCTCTCGCCCAGGGTTATTCCTTTCTTCAGCAGCTTGGACACTACGGTCCGTATGCGCTTGTCCTGCATACCATTCCCTACGCAGACGCCTACGCGCCGGTGATCGGCCTGGTGATCACTGCGGATCGCATCAAACCGATCGTCGATGCCGGCTTCTACGGTACAGGAACTCTGCTCTCCAACCAGCTCGGCTCTCCTCCGGAGCCCGCCTTTACCGGTGTGCTTGTCGCTCTTGACGGTGACAGTATGGATCTTGTCGTCGGTCATCACGCGTACGCGACCTTCATGCAACGGGATCCCAATGACAATTGGCGCTTCCGAGTTCTGCAACGCTTCGCCCTGCGAGTGAAGGATTCCACGGCCATCATCAGGCTCGAATTCCAGTAGGAGCGGACGGTTGCCGGCAGGGAGTGACCGGCCAGGGGCCCTTCGACAACAGGCGACATCGACCAACCCGATAGGAGTTGCCCGCCTGTTCGGGAGAAATACCCATGCGTTTCGAAAACGACAACATGGCGTTGTGGCTTGGGACAGCGGACGCTCCCGCCCCAAGCGGATCCGTCTCGCCTTCCTCCGCCAACCAGGCCACTGTAACGGTGGCTGTCCAGCCACCCAGCGTCAGCAATAGCGTTCAGGTTATCTACCGTGTGAATGGCGGTTCACCCGCCACGGTCAACGCCAAGGTATTGCGACAGGATCCGGTGCAAAAGGTCCAGTATTTTTCTACCCGGCTGCCCGCATTCCAGGCTGGGGACAAAGTCGAATACGTCGCAGTAGCTCATTCTCCCGGGAGACAAGTACCTTCGCCGAGCGTGAGTGCGACGTTCCCTTCGTCCTTCGACGTAGCTGCGCCTGGGCAAGCAGCGACGCCGCCTTCGTCTAAACCCAGTGTCTCAGTGGCCGCCTCAGCATCTTCTTCTGCGCCAAAAGCAAGCGCTTCCAATGCACCGGCGGCCAGCCAAAGCGCCCCCGCCGCTACTGGCGCGACGGCCGGCAAAGGCCCCTACAAAGTAGATGGGTACATCTTTTTCGAGAATGGACTGCCCGCGACGGGTGTCGTTAGCCGTCTCTATGACCGCGGCTTTGGAAACAACGCCACCAAACTCGGCGAGATCACTACCGATGTGAACGGCTACTATGCGATCGCGTACAGCCTGACGAAGGGCGCGGCCAATCTTGAAGTGCGTGTGCTCGATGCGCACGGAAAGGAAATCGTTCTTTGCGACACCAGGCATGATGCGGAAGCCAATGAGGTGCTCAACCTGGTTGCACCCATCGGCCTTCGTCCTGTCCAACCAGAGTATCAGCGGCTTTCGGCAGACATCGGGAAGGAACTTGGAAGCCTGCAACTGGGCAGCGCCAAAGAAGATGAAGACCAGCAGGATCTGACTTTGATTTCCGCCGCGACCGGCTGGGACGCACGCCTGGTCGCTCAGGCTGCGGGTGCAAGTCAGTTGGCACCAGAATCGGGCATTTCGGCGGAAATTCTTTACGGACTTTTTCGCGCCGGTCTCGCCCTGGATAAGAACCAGCTGGCTCGAACCAAAATCGAGGAAGTGGAAGACGCGCTGCAATCGGCCATCGCAGCAGACATTATCAAACTGGACGAGCATGGAGTGACCGCGGCAAAAAGTGCTTTTCAAAAATTTGCCACCGCCACCCTTCATGCGGCGAGTGCCAACGGAACGGTCTCAACCTTCAACGAGCTGTTGGCCCATTCGGGCCTCACTGCGGCGGAGCAAACTGCTTTTGAGCAGGTTTATTTCGCGCACGGCAGCAATCCTGATCAGATGTGGGAGAAAGTGGAAGCCTCAGGCGTCTCCAAGCAGAAGATCGAGACCCTGCGACTCCAGGGCAAGCTTTACTATCTGACGTTAAACAACGCGCCGCTGGTGAACTACCTGCAAAAGGAGATCGGTACTCTGGCCAAGCTTCCTACCTTGGCTGAGCGGGAGATGTATGAGCCGCTGCGCTGGACTGAACTGCTCACCAAGCTGGCGGGAAACGAAAAGGCTCTCGCCGCCCTGATTCCCTCCACCTACGGCGCGGACACCATCAAGGAGCGGGTGGAAGCGTATGCGGGCGATTTAGCCCGCCGCGTGCGTATGAGCTATCCCACTTACGTAATCGCCCGCATGATCGAGACGCGAGATATGCCCCTGGGCGGCAAACACAGTGGTGCGGAAACCGAAGTGGCTGCCTTTTTGCGCAAGGCAGCGGATCTGGGCTTCGATCTGGGGCGAACGCCAGTAGAGGCCTTCGTCTGCAAAAACGCAGCCACCTTGCTCGCAGGCATGAAGCCGGACGAAACCGATCGTATGATTCAGCAGTTGAAGCGCATCCACCGGCTTCACCAGATCACTCCCAGTGATGAATCCCTTAAGGCGCTTCTCGACACCGGACTGGACTCGGCTCACGATGTGGCGCGCGTCCCATACCAGGCCTTTGCCACAAGGTTCGGCCATCGCTTCCCCTCCTTGCACGAAGCGGAGCTCGTCTACCGCAAAGCGCACCAAGTCAAAAGCACGGTCTTCGGCCACTTCTCGATGGCCAAGAGCGTGACCAATTCTCCCGGATTTTTTGCCACCTCACCTCACCCGGACCAACGCCAGGCGAGCAAGAAAAATCTGATTGAACATTATCCAAACATGGAAACCTTGTTTGGATCGCTGGACTATTGTGAGTGTTCGGATTGCCGCTCGGTTTTGAGCCCCGCCGCCTACCTGGTGGATTTGCTGCAATTTATCGATCCCCACCCGGCCCAGTGGCAAAGCTTTCTAGAGGATTGGAAAAAGAAGCATAACAATACTCCCTATCCCTTTCAGAACCAAAGTCAGTGGAAGAGTCAATCGGGCCAGCCGTCGAAGAAGGGGAAAAAAGCCGCCGAAAAGAACGAGAAGACGCCGTATGAAGTGTTTATCGAACGGCGCCCGGATATTCCGCACCTGCCACTGACTTGCGATAACACCAATACCGCGATGCCTTACATAGACATCGTAAACGAGATTCTGGAGTACTTTGTGGCGCACGATGCTTTGCATACCGGCGCCGGGCATGACACGGGAAGGTCTACGAGTCCCGAGCTTCTGGCCGAGCCGCACAACATCCTGCCGCTGGCCTACGACAAAATTCGACAGGCGAAGTATCCCATCACCCTGCCCTTTGATCTGTGGCTGGAAACGGTGCGCCGGTTCGTGCACCACTTTGATGTGAAGTTCGAGGAAATTCTCGAGATCTTCCGCCCGGCCGATGATCTCTTCCCGCCTGCCACCCATCCCAAACCCTATTACCGGGTGAACATCTTCGCCGAATCCCTGGGTCTGTCTTCCTCCGAGTACTCGCTTTTTACCGATCCCGCGACCCTCAATCACTGGTTTCTTCTGTATGGATTCTCGACCGCCAACGAAGCGAAAGCAGCGCTCTCATCGGCCAAGACTCTCTCCCAACTTCTCTCCATCAGTTACAAAGACATGATCGAGGTGGTCAACACCTGGTTTGTGAATCCTGATTTACATGCTCTGGTGTTTCTCCAGAAGATGGAATTAGAACTGGAAGAGGTTCTCCGTTACAAAAACAGCGGCCCCCTATCCGCGAGCTGCAGTGGCAGCAAGTCTAACGCCACTCCGGACGAGAACGCCGCCTTTGAAGAGCATTTGACCAAAACCACCACCTCCTTGCAGGTGTTCGGCTTTGAGGTGAAAGAGTGGCTGGATAAAGCCTGGCAGGCCGGCGAATTCAAGCGCGCTCTTGTACTTTCGAACTCTGGCGACGCCTGCGACTTTGGACAAACCGTTTTGGCTTATGTCGAGGGCACGCCGCCTGACGCGGCAGTTTTCTTGCGTTTGCATCTCTTTGTCCGCTTGTGGAAAAAACTGGGATGGAGTATCGAAGAGCTGGACCGGGCGTTGCAAGTCGCCATACCCAAGAGTTACCTGCCACTCACCGTGGCGAATACCGGCGCCGCATTCCAGACGGCTCTGTTGTACCTGGCCCATTTAAAATCGCTCGACGAACGGCTTACGCCAGGGAGAGACGGCCGGCTGAAGTTACTAACCCTATGGGCCAACCTATCCACAACCGGCAGGAATCCTCTTTATTCCCAGTTGTTCCTGAGAAGCAGCAGCCTGAAAAATGACCTGGAATACCAGAAGACCTTCGATGACCCGTTGGGGAACTATCTTTCCCGTTCGGGCGTCTTGCTGAAGGATCATCTGATTGCGATCCAGGCCGCCCTCAACCTCACAGCCAGCGATATTGAGTGCATTCTGGTGGACGCAGGGTTAGACGCCGGCACGGCGGCGCTCTCCCTCGACAACGTATCTTTGCTCTACCGTTATGGGCTGCTAGGCAAAGCTCTGAGAATGCCGGTTGTGGATCTGATTGCGCTTAAGGCGCTTTCCGGGCTGAATCCATTCCAACCTCTCAAGCCAGATCATGTGACAACCCTGGAGGACGATTATCCGTTTAGCCAGACGCTGCGCTTCGTTGAGGTGGCGCGGATTGTTGAAGGCAGCGGTTTCCGGGTGGAAGATCTAAACTACTTGCTCCGCCACCAATTTGATTCGGTGGGCCAATACCGTCAGGATGCCAACGCGCTGCTGGGGCTGGTGAAGTCTCTTGCCGGCGGTCTGCGCTCCATTCAAATCGAGCAAGCGTTGCCGGCAGACCTCAGCAGCCTAACCGACGATCTGCTGCAACAAAGACTCGCACTCGTGCTGCCTTCCGATGCCGTGACCACATTCATGGGCATGTGGAACGGCACCGTGCAGTACGATGTGGTGCAGGTCGGCGTCCCGCCGGCGAACCAGCTTGATCCGGCGGCATTCGTCCAGGTACCTAACCTTACGCTGAAGTACGATCCCGTTCTCCAGGCGCAGAATCTGAGCTTTCGCGGAGCTCTGACCGGCGCGCAAAGCACCCAATTGCAAGCCGGCAACGCTTCACCGGTTTTCGCCGCGCTGCTGGCGAGTGTGCAAGCACAGGAACAGAGCTTTTATGACAAGAATCTAAGTGCCTTCCTTTCCGCCAAGGATTACCAGGATCTGTTTACCCCGCTGCCGGCCGGAGCGACAGACGATCAGAAACAGAGCAGCTTGACCAGTAACCGGGCATGCCTGGCCAAAAGACTGTTTCCCTACGTCCAGCAACAACTCGCGCGTCAATTCGTGGTACAAGTGCTGACCACAACTTTGGGCGCCGATCCCTCTTTTGTCCAAACCATCCTCACCAATCCCTCCTTGCTATCCGATCCGAGCATGGCCACCGCTCCTTTGCTGAACGCGTTTCTGACCCTGGGACAGGCGGGCGTGGACGCCGTCTTTTTCGCTTCCAATAACGGCAGTGGCGCCCCGCTTCCTTCCGGTCTCGAAACCTTGACTGTTGCCGACACCACCAACCAAAAGCCTGCCGGAACAAACAGTGTTCAATTCCAGGGTTACTTTGAAGTTCCGGCGACGGGCCCATATCGTTTCTTTGCCCATCTGGGAAAGCAGGGCGCGCAGGCGCAATTGAATCTTGATCCATTACCCGCTCCGCTGGTTCAAGGCACAGCATCGAATGACGGAGCGGAACTGAGCCAGGCGATCGATTTAAAGACTGGCGTTCCTTATTTCTTTACCTTCACCGCCAACAATCTCGGCGGCGGCGACGCCAGCCTGCTGATTCAGGGAGAGACTCTGCCTAAGAATCCCCTGTCGCAACTCACTCTATACGCCAAATCGTCAGTTGACCGGGTCGATCAGGCTCGTACCTTGCTATCCAAGACATTTCAATTCATCGATCGCCTTCCCTTGGATGAGCGCGAACTCCGCTATCTTCTGAGCAACGCGGCGGATTTCGAAAACCTGAGTTTCAGCCAGCTCCCAACCAGTGCAACCGATCCTTCTGTCTCCAACCCTCCCCTCCTGTTCGCCCCCTTCCTCCGCCTCGCCGGGTATGCCGCGCTGAAGGCTGAGATCGCTAACGGCGGGGACGACCTAATTGGCATTTTTGAGAATGCCCAGCGCACCTACCCCGCCGCGCAAGACCCCACGCAAGCCCAGACACAAATGCTTAACGATGTCTGTCAGCGGGTGGCCGGCTTGACCCGCCGGGAACTCTCGACCGTACAATCGGCCGCGGCGCAACTGGGAATGGCGCCTCCGCAATCCGCCGTGGTGGGAAATCTGCTCACTGTCCAAATGCCCGATCTCCGCCAGGAGAAAGGACTGCGCAAACTCTGGCGCGCACTGAACGTTGCTCACAAACTGGGCGTGTCTGTAGATGCGCTGGCAAGGTGGGCCACGCCGGCGCCGGATGCAGCGACTGCGCATGACCTCCGGCACACCGTTAAGGCTCTCTACGAGCGGGAGAATTGGCTCGTCATTGCTCCCTCCATTTTCGATAAGCTGCGTCAGCAGCAGCGGGATGCACTGGTTGCCTACATCATGGAGCGGAATGGTTTCGAAGACAGAAATCAGCTTTTTGAGTATTTCCTGGTGGACCCGGGAATGGAGCCCATCGTGCAAACGTCGCGCCTGCGCCTCGCCATTTCCGCAGTGCAGACCTTCGTACAGCGCTGCCTGTTGAATCTCGAGCCTGAAGTCCAGGCGATCGCGATCGATGCCCAGCAATGGGAGTGGATGAAATACTATCGCGTACAGGAAGCGGGCAAAGAGATTTTTCTCTTTCCGGAAAATTGGCTTGATCCGGAATTTCGTGACGATAAAACCGATCTCTTCCAGGAACTCGAAGGCGCCATTCTACAGGGCGACATCTCCAATGACCTGGCGGAAGATGCCTTGTTTACCTATCTAAAGAAGCTGGAAGAGATTGCGCGACTAAAAATCGTATGCATCTATTGCCAGCAGGACCCGGTCGAAACCGAGTCGAATATTCTTCATGTGATTGGCCGTACTCACAACGACCCGCGTAAGTATTTCTACCGCACCTACGAAAACCAGATGTGGACGCCCTGGGAGGCGGTCAGCGCGGACATTGACGGTGATCACGTGGTAGCGGTTGTGTGGCGAAGCCGGCTGAATCTCTTTTGGCTTTCCTTTGTGGACAAGCCCAAACAAGACGCCGGCGGAGATTCACAAGAACTCGATCCCACGAAAAAGATTAATATTTCGACTGCCATTCCGCCGAAAGACATCAACGTGCAATTGAACTGGAGTGAATACTATCAAGGACAGTGGAGTACGCGGGGCGCGAGCGGGTTTGGCAACCCGGTCACGGTCACGGTAGACCCAACATTTGACCGTAAGCACGTTTTTGTTCACGGCACTGTGATGAGCGAAGGTGAAGTCGAAGTCGCTTGCATCAACCTCCACTTTGAATTGGCATACGCCAGCGATACAAGGTTTCCGCGACCTTCGATGGAACCTCCAACCCATGGACAACCACGCCCACCGAAACCCGGTCCGCTGGACTTTGCTTTCAAGGTCATCAGCAAGAATGTCCCTCCACAGGTGGACCGTGGGCAGCCTCCCCTGGTTCCTCCGTTTCCGCGATTGCAACCTGCGGTCAACTGCTACGATGCTCCGCACGCGCTTCACGTTACTTATGTTGAGTCGATCAAAACCGTCGATAGTCAGCCACCCACGGTGACCATGGCAACGGAAACCATTTTGACCAGTGCGGAAAACTGTGACGGCTGCAGGTCGCTCACTTTATGCCCCACACCTGCACATTCCGACTTGCCGAACCTCGGCTTCCTGGTCACTCCATTTTTTTATCAGGACACGCATCAGGTGTTTTATGTGGAACCGTCGATGACTGAGTCGGTGATCGATAAATGGGAACATTGGGCCGTGCCCTTCCCCAAAGTCGCGACCCGGAAAGGCAGCGATAAGCAGACAAGAATTGTTCCCGCTTTTCCCCGGTACAAACCGCCTCGGACCCTCCCCCCGGGGGTGCGTCCATTCAATGGGGTGTTTGGGCCAGGCGCCCGCTTCCACGCCACCATCGTCAAAGACCCGACGACCGATGAAAAGTCTGAAGTTCACTACGGCGGCCACGCCATCGGAGGAAGTGGAGCCAAGGGGGCCGTGAAGGCGCCTTCCGCATCCGTTCATTCTGCCGCCAAGCCGGCCGCCAAGCCAGCCGCCAAGCCAGCCGCCAAGGGAGCACGCCGATGACGACTCGACCTCCAACCAGCTTCCATACGTACTACGACACCAAGGTTCGCGCGTTTCAGGTTCACCACCCCGGCAAGGGCTGGAGTGTGCACTCCGGTTCGAAACATATCAAGACCGAAGACCGTAAGCTGGACTACCAGTTGTATCTCCACGCTCATCCCTACGTTTCCGACTTGGTCGACAAGCTGGTGCGAGGCTCGGTCGATGGACTGGAGGCTGCGGACACGGAATATGTCCTGAAACACGATGGCGGTTTTGAACCCCTGAAAGATGACGACGGAAAAGTCCAAGCCTTACCCGACGGCACACAACTGCCCCTGCCTCAGTTGTACAAGAGCTTCTTTCGGGCCGGCTACGACCCAGGGCATCTTGTGGCGCAGCCTTATCCGGTGATGGATCTGGATTTCACTTCCAGCGGCGCCTATTCCGTCTATAACTGGGAGCTGTTCTACCACATACCGATGATGCTGGCGATCCACCTCAGCCAGAACCAGCGTTACCAGGAAGCACAAAAGTGGTTTCACTACGTCTTCGATCCCACCGATGACAGCGACGGACCGACTCCGGAGCGTTTTTGGAAAGTGAAGCCGCTGCAATACACCGACGTCCAGATGATCGAACAGGTCCTGGTAAATCTTTCTACTGCTGCGGACGCTAAACTTCATCAAGATACGGTAAACAGCATCGAGGCGTGGAAAAAAGATCCGTTCCGTCCTTTCCTGGTTGCTCGTTACCGCCAGTCGGCCTTCATGTTCAAGGCAGTGATGGCTTATCTCGATAATCTCATTGCCTGGGGCGACAGCCTCTTTTCCCAATACACCGGCGAAACCATCAATGAGGCATTGCAAATCTACATTCTGGCCGCAAACATCCTCGGTCCGCGGCCGCAGGAAGTGCCGGTTAAAGAAGCAAAGCGTCCGCAAACCTACGCCAGTCTTCGCTCGCATTTAGACGCGTTCGGCAATGCCATGGTCGGGATGGAAACCGAGGTCCCCTTCGACCTCGCGCCTCATCCGCACAAAGTCGCCAAAACCGAAAAGGCAAGCTCGATCAGCGGGATGGGGCAATCCACTTATTTCTGCACTCCCCGCAATGACCAGCTTCTTCAATACTGGGTTACGGTTGCCGACCGCCTGTTCAAGATTCACAACAGCCTGAACATCCAGGGTATTTTTCAGCAGGTGCCGTTGTTCGAACCGCCGATTGATCCAGCATTGCTGGCCAGGGCCGCGGCCGCCGGCCTGGACATCAGTGCGATTGTCACCGGCCTGAATCAGCCATTGCCGCTGGTGCGCTTCACCTATCTGTTGCAAAAGGCAACTGAGGCCTGTCAGGAAGTCAAGTCCCTGGGCGGCAATCTGTTGTCGGCCATGGAGAAGAAAGACAATGAGGCGCTCTCGGTGCTTCGCGCCAAACATGAGACCACCCTGCTTCAATTGGCCGAGTCGGTCAAGTATTCGGCCTGGCAGGAAGCGATCAAGAACCGGGAAGGAGTGCAACAATCGCTCGAGAATGCCGCGGCGCGTTACGTCTACTACCAACGCCTGCTGGGTAAAAAGCAAAGCGAGATCAAGATCCCGGAACTGGATCCGATCGATGCAAGCTTGCTAAAAGAAATGAAGTTCAAGTCCAAAGAGCCTGTGGTTGCGCCGCAGGGCATTGACGTCGATATCGCAAAAGACCTCGGCGCCTCCGGCGGCAAAATCATGAGTAGCTATGAGGCCGAGGAAATGAGCGACTTGTCCACCGCCCATACCATTCAGATGGGAATACATATAGAGAAGGTCTTGGCTGGAGCCCTTAAGCCGATTCCAGATCCCGTTCTAAACCTGGAATTTTGGGGAATCGGGGGCACGATCCAAAATCTAACCGGCGGAACACAGTTGTCAGACTTAGCTAACTTCGCGGCAGAGATTGCCAGTATCATCGCTGACCAATACAGCTACGAGGCCCAGAACGCCGCCAAGATCGGCTCTTACGCCAACCGCCAACGAGACTATCAGTTCCAGAGCAATGCCGCCGCGGGCGAGATCACACAGCTTTTCAAGCAACTCCGGGCCGCCGAGATTCGCGAAGCTATGGCGCAAATGGAGTGGAAGAACCATCAGGTACAGATCAAGCAAGCCCAGGAGGTCAACCAATTTCTCACCTCTAAGCCCACCAATGTGGATTTGTATTTATGGATGAAGCGTGAAGTAAAGGGCTTATACGGTCAATCCTTCCAGTTTGCTTTCAACATTGCGCGTAAGGCGGAGCGCGCGCTGCAACAGGAACTCGGCGATCCCAAGCTGTCTTACATCCAGTATGGTGACCTGGCTGGGAAAGAGGGCCTCTTGGCCGGCGAAAAGCTTTATCAGGACATCAAGCGAATGGAGATGGCCTACGCCGACCTGAATAAGCGGGAATACGAGCTAACTAAGCATGTGAGCTTGCTGCAAGTCAATCCGGTCGCACTGCTTCAGTTCCGGGCCACGGGATCCTGCACGTTTGAAGTGCCGGAGGAACTCTTCGATTTCGACGCTCCTGGGCAATACTTCAGAAGGATCAGGTCGGTAGCGGTAAGTATCCCCTGCGTGGTGGGACCTTATACAAGTCTGAACTGCAGGTTGACGCTCTCTAAGAGCTCTGTTCGCACCAATGCTCTCTCCGGCGACAATGGTTATCCGCGTGACGGTGCCGACGATCCCCGCTTTAGCGACTTCTTCGGGAGCATCCAATCGATCGTGACCAGCACTGGACAGAACGACAGTGGTCTGTTCGAAACCAATCTGCACGATGAGCGCAAACTGCCCTTTGAATGGTCGGGAGCCATCAGTCAATGGCAATTAGATTTGCCCTCCGACGTGCGCCAGTTCAATTTCAACACCATCTCCGATGTCATCTTGCACCTGCGTTACACCGCTCGCGAAGGAGGGAACATTCTCCGAAAGAACGCGGTCAGCAATCTTGAAGAACGCATTGGCGCCGCAAAAACAGCCGGTTCGGTGAGGTTGTTCTCTATGCGGCATGAATTTCCATCCGATTGGGCAAAATTCAAGAGCTTCCAGACCGGCGGAACCGCGTCCTTCGCAGCTTTGACATTCACGATGAGACCCGAGCACTATCCATATTGGAGTCAGAGTCAGGGTAGATTGCAAGCCGTGCTGGGGGTGGGCCTCTATACCAACGCCACCAAGGACGTGCAAATCTGCGATTCGCCCACCGGAACGGGCAATATCGATTCCTTGGCGACAGACGGTTCCCTGGGTGGACTCCGGTCCGGGATGCTAAGAAACATTGCTCTCCCTTCGCCTACTGGTCCGTGGGCTTTCTATTTTAGCGACAACTCGATGGATGATCTCTGGCTCGCTGTAGCGTGGGGAAAGCAGTCGTGACGGGTTCTAAACCTTCCAGCCAGTCCTGATGGGCGTTTAGCACAGGGTTGGGTTTCATGATGGCCATCTGCTTAGCCGGTTCGCCGATTTGCGACTCTTGCGTCAGTAGGCGAACACGACCGCCAGGAAGATCCTCAATGAGCCATGCATGAAGTGCGGACGCATCCTAGCGGCGCTATAATTGCTATGAAGGGTACAGACGTTGGCAAATAACCTCATTGCGGATCGAAAGCTGCGCGACAAGCAGGCCCGCCGAGCACAGATCATCCGTGCCGCTCGACGAATCGCGGAACGTGAAGGGTGGCCCAACGTAACTGTTCGTCGACTGTCCGACGAAATCTCCTACAGCCAACCCGTCTTGTACTCTCATTTTGAGAGCCGCGAAGGGGTCCTTGCCGCAGTTGCTATCGAGGGTTTTCGGGAGCTGGGCTTGGCTCTGGAGAAGGCACGGAAACGGGTGAGATGTGGGGGTACCATCGAATCGGTCGCCGCCGCCTATCTCGGCTTCGCCGCGTCTTCACCCGCCCTCTATGAGGTGATGTTTTCGCTCAGCCTGAACGTACCATTCGGTGACGCGGCCACTCCTCCGGAGTTGCGATTCGCCTTTTCCCAGTTCATGGAGTTGTTTCAAGGGCAGAGCTCAAAATCAGAAGTTCTATCGGAACTGTTTTGGGCGAGTCTCCATGGCATAGCCGAGCTCACAAGAACCAAGCGATTTCCTCACAGCCGTCAGAAAGAGCGCTTGCGGGAGCTCGTCCTGCTCTTCCATCTCTCAGGAGATGAAACGCCGGTGGTGGTGAAAGCGCGGTAACTGTCATTGCGCGCTCTCGCCTCTTTGTCTCCCCCTTTTATTCGTGCCTTAGTGCCTCCATCGGCTGCACCCCCGCCGCCCGCCGTGCCGGAATCCAGCTCGCCGCCAGCCCCACAATCACCAATAGAATTGCGCCTCCGACCATGCTAGATGGATCCGTCGCCTGCAATCCGTAAAGCAGCGACTTGACCAGCCTGGTAAGCACAAGCGCCACGCCAACCCCGGCGCCAATGCCCACCACACCCAGCCACGAAGCCTCACCCAGCACCATCGCCAACACCTGCCGCGGCAGCGCTCCCAGCGCCAGGCGAATGCCGATCTCGCTGGTTCTGCGCGCCGCGGAATACGCCATCACCCCATACACGCCCACGCACGCCAGCGCCAGCGCCAGCACGCCAAACCCCGCCGTGAGCGATGCAAAAA
>Ga0302325_10000624_pt1 | contig 95552 bp, 81 predicted proteins | sample Palsa_T0_2_FD_201948 | JGI IMG/M metagenome (GOLD analysis project Ga0302325, IMG submission 201948) | Peat permafrost microbial communities from Stordalen Mire near Abisko, Sweden - Palsa_T0_2 | ecosystem: Environmental > Terrestrial > Soil > Palsa > Peat permafrost | place: Sweden: Abisko...
GCGTTCTCCCGTCCTTCAGGCGCAGCCCCACCGCGGTGGACCGTGTGGCGGTGTCGAAGCCGAGCACGATCATCCCTGCACCACCTCGACCCGCCTGCGGTCCTCGCCCATATGAGCCAACGTCACCCGCACGCGCGCGTCAGACAGCTCGGCGCTGTCCCGGATCGGCCACTCCACGAAAGCGATCCGCCCGGGACCCAGATAGTCATCCAACAGACCGGGGTCCTCGGCCTGCAGACCGTCTGCGAGACGGTAGAGATCAAGGTGGGACACGGTGGTCTGCGCGGCTCTGTAACGGTGGCCGATGCTAAACGTCGGGCTGGTGATCGGATCGGTGACGCCCAACGCCCGCGCGGCACCGCGCACGAAGGTCGTCTTGCCCGAACCGAGCTCGCCGCGGATCAACACCACGTCTCCGTCCCGCAGGCCGACGGCCAGCTCGGCGCCAAGCGCCTCCGTTTCAAGGGGATCATTCGTCTCGACGACGCTCACGCTCACGCCGAGACCATAGAGCGGATCTCACCTCAAACGCGGTGAGACAGGCCCCGAACGCGAGACGAGACGTTCACCGGCACCAGACGCCGCGGGCACTTAAACACGACCGGCCCGCGGGAGAGGGAAAGCGCGGGCCGGTCGTCACTACTTGGGAGGATGGAGACAGGGCTCCTATCGACAACCATCTCGGTTTGCTTTAGCCCTTAGCCCGAGAGTTTCGACAATTCCCCAAGATCCCCTCTTTCCGGGAGAAATGGCGTCCAAAAAGCGTCTAGAACAACCCCAGCTGGTCGATCTCGGAGCCCTGCTCCTCAACCGCTGCCTGTGCTGCTTCGGATGCCACCTCTGGGAGCACCTCCGGCATCTCTGCCGAGTCAGGCTGCTCAGGGGCGCCCAGCGCCAGCAGCTCCGGCAGCCGCGTAAAGTCCTCGCGCAGCGTCTCGAGCATGCGCGGCGTGTAGAGCGCCGCGGCGGGATGGAAGATCGGATAGAGCCGCACGGCGCGCTTGCCCAGGGTCAGCACCTCGGACTGTCCGTGCAACCGCGTGATCCCGGTCGGATCGCCACGCAGCAGCTTCGTCGAGAAGTTCCCGAGCGTACAGATCACATTGGGTTGGATCAGCTCAACCTGACGGTGCAGATACTCTTGGCAGTTGTCGATCTCGACCGGCTGTGGGTCACGATTGCCGGGCGGTCTGCAGTTATGCACGACACCACCCGCAGTCACGAAATTGTGCGTCTCCTCGACATCGATACAGAAGAACGTCACGTCGTCTCGCTCACGGTCAGTAATCTCTTCTACCTCGACCTCGTCATACAGAACGGCTGTCGGCCCCCGATCCAAACGCGACCGGTCGAACGAGACACGCGCCTCGATTTCGGGGTGCAGCTTGTAGCGCATGGACGGTGGTACGAACGGGGCAATGAGCTCGCTGAGTCGCTCCGTGGCCTGGACGTTGAAGTACAGCCGTTTCCTTGTCGTCTTCGCCGGGAGGCCGAGACGGGCCAATCCCTCAATCAGCACCTGCAGATCAGCGTCCGAGAAAGCATTCGTCGCGATCTCTGCCAGCGGACGACGGCCTCCCTCACGGATACGTGTATACCCATCGTCCATGAACCAGAACGCCAGCATCCGTGGATTGAGCTCATCGGCAAGCCACGACGGCACCAGCTTGCGCGGGCGGTAGAAGTCCTGGCGGATCACCCGCAGTGCGCGATGGGCCAACGTGCGCACATGTACGACCGGATACATGCGCCCCCCGCCAGCGACCGCAGCCACCTCCCGTTCCTGGACATCGACACCAAGCTCCGCGACTAGTTCCGCCTTGAAGCGTGCATACTCGCCCTGGCGCTGAGAGTGGGAGAAGCTTAGGTACGACGAGTCGGCCTGAAGGCACCCGTCCCCCAGGACAGTCCCGCACACCACATCGCGTGCAAGTGCACTCAGACCTTGCCCCGTGGCGATTCGGTCTCCACTGTTCAGCTCTTCGACCGGGACATATCCACGCTCGGTGAGCACCGGGTGATCGCCTGTCAACTGGATCCCCACGCGGCTTGTGCCTGTGTTCTTGCACGACTTGTAGGTGAGTCGATACACCCGTCGGCCAGCGAGCGGCGTAGCGTGCCAGCCATTGACTCGCCGGCGGACAAGCACGCCATTCGCATCTACGCACATCACCTCGCCGTCGTAGCGCGAGCGGACCAGCCTCCCGATCCGCTCCCAGGAGCCATCGCCCAGCTGTACGAGAGCGTTATACCTCAAGCACTTGAGCACGTTGCAGATAAAAACCTCCGATCGCGCCATCCCGATCTCTATCAGCAGCTTCTCGAGCAGTTTGCCGGCCGCTCCGACGAACGGCACGCCCTGCTCGTCCTCGCTCGCGCCCGGCGCCTCGCCAATGAACATCAGATCCGCATCCGCGTTCCCAGAGCCGAAGACGACCGTCTTGCGCGTCGCCGCCAGCTCGGTGCAGCGCGTGCAGCCCCGCGCCTGCGCGAAGACCTCCTTCAGTGCCTCACGCCGCTCGGCGGCAGACAGCTCACCTTCTTGGGTTGGCACAGCCTGCATGCTATGAGCGATGATCTCGCGATGGCGCCACCCCCCGAGTCCGATGCCAAAACGGACGACATCGAGCGCGCGGATCTCCAGGCTGTACGTGAGCGTCACGAGATCGGTTTAGACACCGCCCGGCCCGAGGCGGTCGCCAAGCGCCATGAGCGTGGGCGGCGCACCGCCCGTGAGAACCTCGCGGAACTCGTGGACGGCGGCTCGTTTATCGAGTATGGGCCGCTCGTGTTCGCCGCCCAGGAACGTCGGCGCTCACGCGAGGAGCTAATCGCCCGCACTCCCGCCGATGGCCTGGTCGGTGGAATCGGCGAGATCGACGGCCAGCGCTGCGTGGCTATGTCCTACGACTACACGGTGCTCGCCGGCACGCAGGGCATGCGCGGCCATCAGAAGAAGGACCGCCTGTTCGAGCTCGCCGAGCGGCGTGGGCTACCGGTGGTGCTGTTCGCCGAGGGCGGCGGCGGGCGACCGGGCGACGTGGACGTCCCGATGGTGGCCGGCCTGGACTGTCGCGCCTTCAACCTGTTCGCCCGCCTGAGCGGCCTCGTTCCACTCGTCGGCATCGCCTCCGGGAACTGCTTTGCCGGCAACGCCGCGCTGCTCGGGTGCTGTGACGTCGTGATCGCGACCGAGGATTCGAGCATCGGCATGGGCGGCCCGGCAATGATCGAGGGCGGCGGGCTGGGCGTCTACGAGCCCGCCGAGGTCGGCCCGATCGACGTGCAGGACGCAAACGGAGTCGTCGACCTGCGCGTCGCCGACGACAGGGCGGCAGTCACGGCAGCCAAGCGCTACCTCTCCTACTTCGGTGAGCCTGCCGCAGCGGAGGCCGTGCGCGTGCCCGACCAACGGCTCCTACGGGAGATCGTCCCCGAGCGGCGCCGGCAGATCTACGACGTGCGCAAGGTGCTCGACGGACTGTTCGACGAGGACTCCGTGCTCGAGCTACGCCGCGGTTTCGGGGCGGGCATCGTCACCGCACTCGCCCGCGTCGAGGGCCGTGTGCTGGGGGTGGTCGCCAACCAACCGCCCCACCTGGGCGGCGCGATCGACGCCGACGGCGCTGACAAGGCGGCGCGCTTCATGCAGCTGTGCGACGCCTTCGAGCTGCCGCTGCTGTTCCTCTGCGACACGCCCGGCTTCATGGTCGGGCCGGCGGCAGAGAAGACAGCGACCGTGCGCCACTTCGCGCGGATGTTCGTGACCGGCGCAAACCTCACGGTGCCGACAGGCACGATCGTGCTGCGCAAGGGCTACGGGCTCGGCGCGCAGGCGATGGCGGCCGGCGGCTTCAAGGCGCCGCTGTTCACCGTCGGCTGGCCGACCTCGGAGTTCGGCGGTATGGGCCTGGAGGGCGCGGTGCGGTTGGGGATGAAGCGCGAGCTGGAGGCGATCGCCGACCCCGAGGAGCGCGAGCGCGTGTTCGAGGCCACGGTCGCCGCCGCCTACGAACACGGCCAGGGCCTGAACATGGCCGCCTACGGCGAGATCGACGACGTGATCGACCCGGCCGACTCGCGTCGCTGGATCGCCACGCTGTTCGACGAGCGGACCGGTCAGTGGCGGCGACGGGACGGGAAGAAGCGCCCGAACATCGACGCCTGGTGACAACCCTCATGTGCGATTGCGCACATAAGGTTCCAAGCGTCCTCCTGAGCGGTATGCTTAACCCAGTCGCGACCGGTATCCCCGAGGGAACTGGACCGAGCCAGATGAGCAGAGCAAACCATTCTTCGTCCATGAAGACGCTCCGCACCGTGGAGGAATTGCGTGCGGCGCTCGCGTCCGACCGCCGCGCCGGGCTGGAGATCGGCCTCGTCCCCACGATGGGGGCTCTACATGAGGGCCATCTCTCGCTGATCTCCCGGGCTCGTGAGCAGTGCGATCGGGTCGTCGTATCGTTATTCGTCAACCCGGCCCAGTTCAACGAGCGCTCGGACCTCGAGCGCTACCCGCGTCAGGAAACCCACGACGCGCGGCTGGCGGCCGAGGCCGGCGCCGACCTGTTGTTCGCACCGTCGGTCGAGGAGGTCTACCCCCCGGGGTTCGCGACGACCGTCGAGGTGCTGGGCGTGACCGAGCGCCTGGAGGGCGCCGCCCGCGGCGCGGCGCACTTTCGCGGCGTCTGCACCGTTGTCACGAAGCTGCTCTGCATGGCGCTCCCGGACGTCGCCTACTTCGGCCAGAAGGACGCTCAGCAGGTCGTCGTCATCCGCCGGCTCGTCCAGGACCTCAACCTGCCGGTCCGGGTCGAGGTCTGCCCAACCGTGCGCGAACCCGACGGCCTGGCGATGTCGAGCCGCAACGCGCTGCTCGGTCCGCGCGAGCGCGAGCAGGCGCTGGCCCTCTACGCCGCGCTACGCGCGATCGAGGACTGCGCAGCGCGAGGCGAGCGGCGCACGGCGCGACTGCTCGAGGCGGGTCAGCAAAAGCTCGCCGCGCGTGGGGTGCGCCCGGAGTACCTGGAGCTGGTGGAGCTCGACACGCTCGAGCGGTTGGAATGCCTCGAGGAGCCCGCCCTGCTCGCGATCGCCGCCCGCGTGGGCGCCACCCGCCTGATCGACAACATGATTCTCGAACCGGCTGCCATATCGACAATTGCTCCCAACACGGAAAAGGCGATGACCACATGCAGCGCGTGATGCTCAAGTCGAAGATTCACCGGGCGACCGTAACCGATTGCGATCTGCACTACGTGGGATCGATCACGATCGACCCAGACCTGTTGGAGGCCGCGGACATCCTCGAGCACGAGCAAGTTCACGTTGTCGACGTCGACAACGGCGCGCGTTTCGAGACCTACACGATCCCCGGCGTGCGTGGCTCGGGCGAGATCAAGGTCAACGGCGCCGCCGCCCGCCTCGTGCACCACGGCGACACGATCATCGTGATCTCCTACGGCCAGTACGACGAGGCCGAGCTGTCCCGCTACGAGCCTCGCGTCGTTCACGTGCAGGCGCAAACCAACCGCATCATCACAATCGACGACGAGGTGGCGACCCTGCTCGCGTAGGGCGTCAACCGCGCCAGAGAGGAAACACCATGTCCAGCCACACCTCCGTCCAAGCCCCCTCCGACCCCGGACGCCTGCCGATGACGCTCCCGCTGCTGGCGGAAAAGAAGCGGCTCGGCGAACCGATCGTGATGGTCACCGCCTACGACTACCCGAGCGCCCGCGCCGCCGAGTCGGCCGGTGTCGACCTTGTGCTCGTCGGCGATTCGGCCGCGACGACCGTGCTCGGCTACAACTCGACGACGCCCGTCGAGCTGAGCGACATGCTCGTGCTCGCGCGCGCCGCGCGCCGCGGTCTGCGCACGCCACTGTTGATCGGCGACATGCCGTTCGGCTCCTACGAGGTCTCAGACGAGCATGCAATCTCAAACGCGATGCGCTTGGTCAAGGAGGCCGGCTGCGAGGCCGTCAAGCTCGAGGGTGGCGGGCCGTCCTCGGTCGCTCGTGCCCGCGCGATCGTTGGGGCGGGAATCCCCGTGATGGGCCACGTCGGTCTCACGCCCCAGACCGCCACGGCGCTCGGCGGCTGGAAGGCCCAGGGTCGCACGGCGGCCGCGGCGGCCCAGATCGGCACGCAAGCGCTCGCATTGCAGGATGCCGGCTGCTTCGCGCTCGTGTTCGAGGCGATCCCCGCCGCGGTCACCGACGAGCTGATGGGAACGATCGAGATCCCCGTGATCGGGATCGGGGCCGGTCCGGCAACCGACGGACAGGTGCTCGTGTTCCACGACCTGCTCGGCATCCGCGACGGTTTGGGCGCGCGCTTTGTCAAGCGCTACGCCAACCTCCAGGAGGAGATGAACGCCGGCGTCGCCGCCTACACCGAGGACGTGCGCTCGCGGCGCTACCCGGGCCCAGAGCACACCTACTCGATCGACCCCTCGGAGCTGGCCGATCTGCACGCTCAGCTGTCGTAGACGATCTTCCTGAGCACCCTGGCCGGCGCGCCGGCGACGACCGAGAACGGCTCGATGTCCTTGGTGACGACGCTGTTCGCGCCGATCACGCAGCGCTCGCCGATCGTTACGCCGCTGGTGACGACGACGTTCGCGCCGAGCCAGCAGTTCTCGCCGATCCGCGTCGGTCCCTTCGTCGTGAAGCCCTGCCAAGGCACCGGCTTCTCCGGATCGTCGTAACGGTGGCTGGAGTCGGTCACGAAGCAGCCGTTCGCCAGCATGCAGTGATCGCCGATCTCCACCAACTCCTCCGCGGCGATCATCACACCTAGGTTCAGGAAGGTACCCGCGCCGATCCGGACCCGAGCGTTACCAGGGGCGGTGATCCAGACCTCGGGCTCCAAAAGTGCGCCCTTGCCGAGCTCCAGGCGTCCCTCGCGCAACGCCTCCAACACGTTCCCGTGCACCGGCCAGCGCACGAACGCCTCGCGGCGCATCACCTCCCAATGAATCCGCGCGCGGTTCCAGGGCAGCGAGTTGCGCTCATACCAGCGCCACTTCTGTGTCCAGAGCCTTGCCTGCCGGGCGAGGTCGCCGTCGCTCAAGCGGCTACCTTCGCCAGAGGCTTACGTTTGGTGGCGCCTTTTCCGCGCGGTTTCTTCGCGCTCACGCGCTTCGCCGGCACCAAAAGCTCCGCCAAGAACTCCCCCGTGTATGAGATCGGCTCGGCCGCCACCTGCTCCGGCGTCCCCTGTGCGATCACCATGCCGCCCTCCTCCCCACCCTCCGGGCCCATGTCGATCAGTCGATCGGCCGACTTGATCACATCGAGGTTGTGCTCGATCACTACGACGCTGTTGCCCGCGTCGACGAGTCTTTGCAGTACCTCCAGCAGACGCTCCACGTCCGCGAAGTGCAATCCCGTCGTCGGCTCGTCCAAGACGTAAAGGGTGCGTCCAGTCGCGACCTTCGATAGCTCGGTCGCCAACTTCACCCGCTGCGCCTCGCCGCCTGAGAGCGTCGTCGCCGGCTGGCCGAGCCTGACGTAGCCGAGCCCGACGGCGTTCAGCGTCTCCAACCGGCGGCGCACCTTCGGGATGTGCTCGAAGAATCCAAGCGCATCCTCGATCGCCATGTCGAGCACGTCGGCGATGCTCTTCCCCTTGAACTTCACCTCCAGCGTCTCGCGGTTGTAGCGCTTGCCGTGACACTGCTCGCAGGGGACGTACACGTCGGGCAGGAAGTGCATCTCAATCTTGATCTGCCCGTCGCCCTTGCACACCTCGCAGCGACCGCCCTTGACGTTGAAGCTGAACCTCCCCGGCTTGTACCCCCTCGTGCGCGCCTCCTGCGTCTTTGAGAACAAGTCCCTGATCACGTCGAACAACCCCGTGTACGTCGCCGGGTTCGAACGCGGGGTGCGCCCAATCGGAGACTGATCGACGGCGATGATCTTGTCCAACTGATCGAGTCCGTGGATCGCGCGGTGCGCGCCCGGCCGGCGTCGCGCGCGGTGCAGGCGGCTGGCGACGCTCTTGAACAGGACTTCGTTCACCAACGTCGACTTGCCCGACCCCGACACGCCCGTCACGCAAGTGAGCACGCCGAGCGGGACCTTCACGTCGACGTCTCTCAGGTTGTGCTGGGTCGCGCCTTCGATCTCCACATATCCGCGCGGTGTGCGCCGCTTCTTCGGCGCCGCGATCGTGCGCGTCCCCGCGAGGAACTGGCCCGTCGCCGACTCCTTCACTGCTTCCACCTGCTTTGCGGTGCCCTGCGCGACAACCTTCCCCCCGTGCACGCCCGCGCCCGGACCCATGTCGACGAGATGGTCGGCCGCGCGCATCGTCTGCTCGTCGTGCTCGACCACGATCACCGTATTCCCGAGGTCGCGCAACCGTTCGAGCGTTCCGATCAACTTTGAGTTGTCGCGCTGATGCAACCCGATCGAGGGCTCGTCGAGGATGTACAGCACGCCCACGAGCGAGGACCCGATCTGCGTCGCCAGCCTGATCCGCTGCGCCTCGCCTCCGGACAGCGTCGCGGCGGCGCGGTCCATCGACAGGTAGCCGATGCCGACGTTCTCCAAGAACCGCAGCCGCTCGTCGATCTCTCTCAGGATCAGCCGCGCGACATGCCGATCGGTCTCTGACAGCTCGACCTCCTGCAGCCACTCCAGCGCTCGCCGCGCGGACAGGGCGCAGAACTCGTCGATCGGCGTACCCCCCACGAGCACGGCTCGCGACTCCGCGCGCAGCCGCGCGCCCCCGCAGACCGGGCAGGGCCGCAGCGACATGAACTGCTCGATCTTTTCTTTCGTGCCCTCGCTCTCGCTCTCGCGGTAGCGGCGCTCCAACCCCTTCACGATCCCCTCGAACCTGGTCGCGTACGTCCGTTTGCGCCCGTAGCGGTTGCGGTAAGTGATCTGTAGCCGCTCATCGGTCCCGGTCAGAAACAGATCCTGCATCTCGCCCGGCAGATCCTCCCAAGGCACATCCAGATCCACGCCGTAGCGCTCGGCGATCGCCTCCGTAACCTGCTCGTAATAGCTCGACGAGCTCCCCGCCCACGGCGCGAGCGCCCCCTCGGCGATCGACAGGGAGGGATCCGGCACGACCAGCTCGGGGTCGATCTCCATCTGCGCGCCCAGCCCCGTGCAGTGCCCGCAGGCCCCGTGCGGCGAGTTGAACGAGAAGATCCGCGGCTCCAGCTCGAGGAGCGACGGCCCGTGCACCGGGCAAGCGAAGCGCTCGGAAAAAGTGAAGATCGTGCCGTCCGGCGGAACCTCCCCGGGGACGATCTGCGCGGCAGCCTTGCGCGCGCCCTTCGCACCGGTGGCATGCGCGGGATCAGGCTCTGCCTGTGAAGAGCCCATAATCTCAACCTCAACCAGACCTTCGGCCAAGCCGACCGCCGTCTCGATCGAATCGGCCAGCCGCTTGCGCAGGTCGTGGCGCATCACCAGCCGGTCCACGACGACCGAGATGTCGTGCTTGTAGCGCTTGTCGAGCACGATCGACTCCTCCAGCATTCGCAGCCGGTCGTCGATCTTCACGCGCGCGAATCCTTCCGCGCGCAGCTCGTCCAACAGCTTGCCGTACTCGCCCTTGCGGCCACGCACCACCGGGGCGAGCACCATGAAGCGCGTCCCGTCGCCCAGCTCCATCACCTGGTCGATGATCTGCTCGGCCGACTGACCCACGATCTCACGGCCGCAGATCGGGCAGTGGGGCTTGCCCACGCGCGACCACAGGAGCCGCAGGTAGTCATAAATCTCGGTGACGGTGCCGACGGTCGAGCGGGGGTTGCGCGAGGTCGTCTTCTGATCGATCGAGATCGCCGGCGAGAGCCCCTCGATCGAATCGACATCGGGCTTGTCCATCTGGCCGAGGAACTGCCTGGCGTAGGCCGACAGCGACTCGACGTAGCGCCGCTGCCCCTCGGCGTAGATCGTGTCGAACGCGAGGCTCGACTTGCCCGATCCGGACAACCCCGTGATCACCACGAGCGCGTCGCGCGGCAACGACAAGGTGACGTCTTTCAGGTTGTGCTCGCGCGCGCCCGTGACGACGATCTGATCGCTTACCGGCATCTACCGGTCATTGTATTGCGGCGAACAGACGTTCGCCTTTGAGGATCGCTGAGACCCCTACCCCTCAACCGCGGCAAACACCTCATCCAGCAGCTTCTGCCGATCCCCCAACTGATAGTGCTCAGTCAGATACCGGTCGATAGCCTCGCGTGGGTCCCCGTTCAAAGCCATGTTCAGCGCGATCAACCGCGCTCCGTCCAAATCCCCGTTGCCGGCGCCCGCCCGCGGCTCGGATCGGGGCGGCACAGGCGGTGACGGCGCGGGCGGCACAGACGACGGCGCTGGAGCGGCGACCGGCGGCACGGGAGCGACTGCCGCCGGGGCACTGTCCGCCAAGGCCGGGGCCGGTGGCGAATGAACGAGCGTGGCCGCGGGGACGAACTCGGCATGCCCCTGCACCACCGGCGCGGGTGCCGCGGGCGGGGAGTCCTCCTCCTGTCCGGGCTCGCCCGCCACCGCATCCCCCCCGCGCCCCGCGGCGGCATCGTACAGCTCGGCCATGTTCGTCTCGACCGCAGATAGGTCACTGGCGAGCCGGGAGGCCCCCACCCGCAAAGACTCGACGAGCGCGGCGGACTGAGCGTCCATCGACTCGACGCGCTCAATCAGCACGGATGTGGCTCGGGCGACTGCTGAGATGTGCACCTGGGCGCGCTCGACCGCGTCAGCGCGCGTGCGCTCGGCGTCGGAGGCGGCTTCCGCGCGCGTGGTGCGCGCGTCCTCCGCGGCGCGCTGCTCGATCTCCGCGGCGGTCGCCTCGGCGGCCTCGAGAATCCCCTGCACCTGCGTGCCGGCATTGGACCCCAACGTCTCTCCCGCGCGGCTTTCCAGCGCGTAGCGCAGCTCCTCGACCTCAGTAGCGAGTGTCCGCAGGTGCGCGTCGACGGCCGCGGGGTCATACCCCCGCCGGCCGATCGGAAAGTCGCGCTTCTCGATGCTCTGCCGGTCAAGCTCCACGGCGTAGATCCTACATGGAGCGGATGCGTGAAAAAGACTGCAAATGCTCAGCACTGCTAGGCTTGGGCGCGCGAGGGGGCACGCGACGGGGCTCTTCGAGCGTCACCGGGGAGGGGATGGTGGCGCTCGAACAAGCCCTCGGGCGCGGCGGGCCCTGAAGACCAACCTGCTTTAGCTGAATGGGTTGATGGCGCCTACACGCCCAGGGCTCAGACAGTCTCCTCGGCGGGCGCCTCGCTCGCCTGGATCTCTCGCAGATCGCGCCTGAGCTCACGCAGCTCGTCTCGTAACTGGGCGGCGTACTCGAAGCGCAGGTCCTCGGCCGCGAGGGCCATCTCCTCCTCGATCTCGACGACCATCCGCTCGAGCTCGTTCTCCGGCAGCTCCTTGCCCGCCCGCCGGCGCTGCTCCCCGCGACGGCTACGGCCGCGCTTCGGCACCTTGCTGTCGGCCTGCAGGAACTCAGCGATGTCGGAGATCCCCTTCACGATCGTCGCCGCGGTGATCCCGTGCTCCTCGTTGTAGGCGAGCTGGATCTCGCGCCGGCGGTCGGTCTCCTCGATCGCAGCCTTCATCGCCTTCGTCTCCTTGTCGGCGTACATCAGCACAGTCCCCCCGATGTTCCGCGCCGCGCGACCGATCGTCTGGATCAGCGACGTCTCCCCCCTGAGGAAGCCCTCCTTGTCGGCGTCCAAGATCGCCACCAGGGAGACCTCGGGCAGGTCCAGCCCCTCGCGCAGCAGGTTCACGCCGACGAGCACGTCGTACTCCCCCAGCCTCAGATCTCTGATGATCTGGATCCGCTCCAGCGTGTCGATCTCCGAATGTAGATACCTCGTCTTAAAGCCCATCTCCAGCAGGTATCCCGAAAGGTCCTCTGACATTTTCTTCGTCAGCGTCGTCACGAGCACGCGCTCGTTGCGGTCCACCCGTTTGCGGACCTCGTTCATCAGGTCGTCGATCTGGTTCTTTGTCTCGCGCACCTCCACGCTCGGGTCGACGACCCCGGTCGGGCGCACGATCTGCTCGACGACGTTCGTCGAGCGCGTCCGCTCATACTCCCCGGGTGTCGCCGAGACGAACATCAGCTGCGGGGTGATCGAGAGGAACTCCTCGAATCTTTGCGGCCGGTTGTCCATCGCGCTCGGCAGCCGGAACCCGTATTCCACGAGTGTCTGCTTGCGCGAACGGTCACCCTCAAACATCCCCCCGATCTGCGGCACGGTCTGGTGGGACTCGTCGATGAAGCAGACGAAGTCCTTCGGGAAGTAATCAATCAAACAATATGGCCGCTCGCCGGGTTGGCGCCCGTCGAGGATCCGCGAATAGTTCTCGATCCCCGAGCAGAACCCCATCTCGCGCAGCATCTCCATGTCGTACTGCGTCCTCTGCCTCAGGCGATGGGACTCGAGTTGCTTGCCTTCTAACTCGAGCTCCGCACAGCGCTCGTTCAGCTCTCGTCCGATCGCTTCGACTCCAGCTTCGATCGTGCCCTCCTTGACGTTGTAGTGCGTCGCCGGCCAGATCGCGACGTGCTCGATGTCGTCCTCGATCAGCTCGCCGGTCAGCGGGTCGAAGTGCTGTAACCGCTCCACCTCGTCCCCGAACAGCGTCGCCCGGTAGGCCGACTCGGCGTAGGCAGGGAACACCTCCAGGGTCTCTCCCTTGACCCGGAAGCTCCCTCTGGAGAGCACAGTGTCGTTGCGCGTGTACTGGATCGAGACGAGTTTCCTCAATAGCTGCTCGCGGTCGATCGTCTCCCCGCGCCGCAGGATCTGCATGTTCATCTCATATGTCTCCGGCGAGCCCAACCCGTAGATGCAGGAGACAGAGGCCACGACGATCACATCGCGGCGCGCGAACACCGCCGCGGTGGCCGCGTGCCGGAGTCGGTCGACCTCCTGATTGATGGCAGAGTCCTTCTCGATGTAGAGATCCCGACTGGGGACGTAGGCCTCAGGCTGGTAGTAGTCGTAGTAGGAGACGAAGTACTCGACCGCGTTATCGGGGAAGAACGTCCTGAACTCGTTGCACAGCTGCGCCGCGAGCGTCTTGTTGTGCGCAATCACGAGCGTCGGGCGCTGCACCGCCTCGATTGTGGCCGCCATCGTCATCGTCTTGCCGGTGCCGGTCGCCCCCAGCAGCGTCTGAAAGCGCTCGCCGCGCTCAACCCCCTGGGCCAGCGCCGCGATCGCCTTCGGCTGATCGGCCGTCGGGGTGAAGGCGCTGTCGAGTCGGAAGTCAGGCATAGCTCCTACCGTAGCGAGCCGTCAGGGCAGGCAGGGATCAGTTCAGCCCGAGCTGCTTGGGATACGTCGCGCGGTATTCCTTCTGCGCTTCGAGCACGCGCTGCACATACGCGCGCGTCTCGGGAAACGGGATCGCGCTCACAGTCAGCTGCCCCCCTTCGGCGCGCGCCTTCGCCACCCAGCGATCCACGTTCGCCAAGCCCGCGTTGTACGCGGCCACGGCCAGCATCTCGTTGCCTTCGTAGTGGTCGAGCAAGTAGCGCAGGTAGTAGCTGCCGTAGGCCACATTCACCTTCGGCGTTCCGAGATCGCTCGTCGTGAAGCTGTACCCGCCCGAGAGCTTCGCGAGGAACTCCGCCGTTTCCGGCTCGATCTGCATCAGGCCCTCCGCACCCGCCGACGATGTCCGCGGTTCGAATTTCGTCTCCGCATAGATCACCGCCGCGATCAGCGCCGGGTCGAGCTGCTTCGCCTGAGCCTGTTCACGGATCACGCTCGCGTCGCTCAGCGGCAGCGTCAATTCGTTCACGGCGTGGTTCACATGCGCGATCATCACCCCCACTACCACCACGAGCGCGAGCCCGACCAGCACGCCCAGCGTTCGCCTGCGCCGCCGCGTCATCTCCCCAGCTTGTCAAGCACGCCCGACAACTTCCGCTCCAGCTCCTGCACGCTGCCGTCGTTCTGTACTACATAGGTAGCCCGCTGCGCCTTCTCCTCCTGGGTCAGCTGCCGCGCCGCGCGCTCCGCCGTGAGCGCGTGCCCGCGACTCGCGGCGCGCTGCTCGCGCAGCCGCTCTGACGCGACCACCGCGATCGTCGCGTCATACATACCCTCCATCCCAGCCTCGAACAGCAGCGGCACCTCGACCACAATCGCGCGGGGGGAGGGTTCGAGCGCGCGCGCCTGCTCCAACCACCTCGCCATCCGCTCGCCAACCAGCGGCCAGATGGTGGCCTCCAGCCACGCCCTGCCCTGCTCATCGGCGAACGCGCGTCTGGCAACCTCTGCGCGATCGACCGTGCCGCCGGGCGCCACCTCCTCGCCCCAGCGCGCGATCACCGCATCGCGCAGCTTCGTGCCCTCATACAGCTCGTGCACGACCGCGTCGCTCGACTGCACCGCCGCTCCGAGCCGCTCCAGCGCCTTCAGCGCGGTCGACTTCCCTGCGCCCATGCCCCCGGTGAGCCCGATCAGAGGGACGCTTTGCTCCACCTGCTCAGCGCGCTCGGCTGGGACCGTCTCGGCCCGTCTCAGTCCTGCGCGGGCTCGGCTGCCGGCTCGGGCTCGGCCGCGGCCTCGGGTGCGTCCGCCGGCTCAGGGATCGCCTCTGCCTCGGGCGCCTCGGGCGCAGCCTCGGCCTCGGGGACCTCTGCAACCTCAGCCTCGGGGGCGGTCTCGGCCTCTGCCTCCGGTGTCTCCGGCGTGGCCTCGACCTCTGGCGCGGGAGTAGCCTCGGCCTCAGACGCCGTCTCTGCAACCTCAGCCTCGGGCGCCTCAGGGGCAGTCTCGGCATCAGGCGCCAGCTCCGCGACCTCGGGAGACGCGACCTCGGCGGTCGCCTCCGCGGTGATCTCCTCCGCCTCCGCAACGGCCGCGTCCTCCCCCGCATCCTCGAGAGGGGCGGCGTCATCAGGGCGCGACAGCGGCAGGATCTGGTCCTCGACGCGCTTGGCAGACAGGCTCAGGCGCCGGCGCTCGGAGTCGATCTCGAGGATCTGCACGCGGATCTCATCGCCCGGGTGGACGACCTCGCGAGGGCTTTCGACGTGGTGCGGTGCGAGCTCGGAGATGTGCACGAGGCCCTCGACGCCGTCAAGGATCTCGACAAATGCACCGAACGTGACCACCTTCGTGACTTTGCCCTCGAGCTCGTCGCCGACGTTGTAGGTGTCAACGATCCGCTGCCACGGGTCCTCCTGGGTCTGCTTGAGCCCCAGCGAGATGCGTTGGCGATCACGGTCGATGTCGAGCACCTTGACCTTCACGGTGTCCCCGATCGTGAGGATCTCCGACGGGTGGTTCACGTGCGACCACGACAGCTCGGAGATATGAATCAACCCGTCGATCCCGTCGAGGTCGACGAACGCGCCGAAGTCGACGATGTTGGAGATCTGCCCCTCTACGACCAGCCCCGGCTGCAGGCGGTCGAGGATCTGCTGGCGTACCTCCTTGCGCTCCTCCTCCAGGACCGCGCGGCGCGAGAGCACGACGTTGTTGCGCGAGCGGTTGAGCTCGATCACCTTGCTCTCGATCTTCGTGCCCATGTATTCGTCAAGGTTCGGCACACGGCGGATGTCAACCAGCGAGGCGGGCAGGAAGCCGCGCACCCCAAGGTCAATAATCAGGCCACCCTTGACGACCTCGATGACCGTGCCCTCGACCGGCTCGCCCGACTCCGCAGCGGTTTCGATCCGCCGCCAGGCCTTCTCGAAGCGCGCGCGCTTCTTGGACATCATCAGTCGCCCATCCTGGTCCTCCTTGATCAGGACGATCGCGTCGACCTCCTCCCCCAGATGCACCTCGTCCTTGGGGTCGACCGACTTACGAATCGACAGCTCGTTCGCCGCGATCACGCCCTCGGACTTGTAGCCGATGTCGACCAGCACCTCGTCCTTGTCGATCCTCACAACGTGGCCGGTGACGACCTGCCCCTCCTCGATCGGCTGGAAGGTGGCGTCGTAATTCGGGACGATCTGACCGTCGATTTCCAGCAGGAGTCCGTTCGACCCCTCGACCACGCGAGCGTCGGGTTGCTCAATCAGCGTTTGCACGGCAGCAAGCCTAGCGCAGCGGGGGCAATCACCACCCGATGGGCGCTCGTATGATTGACAGAGATGCCTGTGCGAGCGACAAAGAGGGGAGCGGAGCGCACGCCGCTGGAGCAACGCGACTGCGACGTGCTTGTCTGCGGCGCCAGCTTCGCGGGGCTGGCCGTCGCGCGCGAACTGGCCGGTTCGGGGGCGAAGGTGCTGGTGCTCGACCGCTACGAGCTCGGCGAGCGCCAGACCTCGGCCTGTGCGATGCCCACCGGCTGGGTGGAAGCTCTCGACTTGGGTGAGTCCTCGCGTCAGAGCTTCGACAAACTCGTCGCGCACACCCCCTACCGAACCTCCCACTGGTCGCTGCCGTGGTTGTACTCCACGTTCGACTACCGCGAGCTATGCGCGCTGCTGTGGGGGCAGGCCGATCCGATCGATACGGAGCTCGAGATCGCCACGGTCACCGGCCGCGAGGGCTTCACCGTGCACACCGACCGCGGCGATGTGAGCGCGCCGCTGATCGTCGACGCGCTCGGCTGGCGGCGCGTGCTGTCCAATGCGGAGCCGATTCAACCCCCGAACGCCACGCTGTCGCGCGGTCTCGAGGTCCACCCCGCCGGGGTCGGCGAGGAGATGGAATTGTGGATCGACCATCGCTATATCCGCTCGGGCTACTCTTGGAGCTTCCCCGCGCACGATGAGCTGCGAGTCGGCGTCGGCTCGTTCTGGCCCGCCCACCACGTCAAGGAGCCCACCGTCCGGCTCGCCCGCGATCTGGGCCTGCCCGCGGACGGCTACCAGGGCAACTGGATCCCCCACAAGTTGCGCGCGGCCGTCGAGGACGGCGTGTTCTTCGCCGGCGACTCCGCCGGGCACTGCCTGCCGTTGACCGCCGAGGGGATCCGCACCGCGCTGTACTTCGGCCTCGCCTGCGGGCGCGAGCTGCGCTCGGTGCTCGACGGGCGCGCCATGCGGGCGCAGGCGCTCACGCGCTACGGCGCGTTCTCCGCCGGGCACGAGCGTAAATACGATTCGCTGTTCAAACTCCAGCGCGCGATCGGTCGCATGACTCCCTCGCGCGCGGTCACGGCGCTCGCGCTCGCGTTCGAGAGCCGGCGGGTTTCCCATTGGGCGTTCGAGCACTACCTGGCGATCGCCCCGCCCACGTTTGTTGGTGAGAGGCCGCCCACGCTAGGCCGGACCCCGCCCACGAGACGCGAAGCCGTGGCCGTAACCTCCTGAGCGCTCAGGCGACCCTGCGCAGCTGCGGTCTGGTCGCGCTTGCCGCCGCAAGCGCCAACCGGCCGGCCTCCACAGCACTGGTCAGCGAGACCTCGGCGAGCAGCCCCGGGGCCGCGACCATGTCGCCGGCCAGGAACACGCCGTCGCCGCGATCCACGGCCGGTCGATCGTGCCAGGTCTTGCCGGGCATATCCAGGGCGCCGGAGCGCGCGTCCATCACCTGACGCCGGCGCCAGGTCTCCCGGGCTCGCCAGTCAACCAGCGACGCGTCGAGCAGCGCCTCCAACCGCAGGCCGGCCTGATCGACGCTCTCCTCCGGGCGGATCGGCATCTGCGCCTGGATCAGATCGTGCCCGGCAGGCGCAATCGTTCGATCCGAAGTCGAGTAGCGCCCGATCCAGCCCGCCTGTTCCATGTCCGAGACAATCCACGGATCGCCACGGCGACTGCGCAGGCCGAGGTCGAGGCAGACGGTACGGCCACTCGGCCAGCTCAGCGACTCCTCGCCCAGCAGCTGCGCAGCCTGCTCGTGCTCGGTGGCGACGATCACCGGCCCCGCAGGCAACTCGTCCACGCGCCGGCCGGTCTCGACGGTAACGCCGAGCTCGCGTACCCGCCGCTCGAGCATCGCGACCAGCATCCCCCAGCCGCCGCTCGCGTAGCGGACAGGGCCAGGCGGGCGCGCGAGAAACAGACGTACCGTCTGAGGCCACACGAACGCCGCCGACAGCTCGCCCGGGTCGTGGTGAAAGGTGTAGACACCGGCCGCCGCCGACAGCAGATCCGCGGTGCGCTGATCGGTGTGGCTCGCTGCCCAACTGCGAAAGTCGAGCTCGACTGGCGCCTCACGCCCGCGCAAACGCAGCACCGAGGGAATCGCGCCCAACGGTGGGGTGCGCCGCACGGCGCCGTCCCAGCGAAACCTCGCGCCGCCCGCGCCGCCGAGCGGCGGTCCGACGTGTGCGGGGAGCAGCTTGCGCTCCGCCAGCCACTGCCACAAGGGTCCATCCTGGTATAGGGCATGCGGGCCGAGGTTCGCTTTGAACGGCCCATCGTTGCTGCGTGCCCGCCCACCGAGCGTGTCGTGCGCCTCGAGCAGGCGCACCTTCGCTCCACCTTCGGTACACGTTATCGCGGCGCTCAACCCGGCGAGTCCGCCTCCTACTATGGTGATCTGCTGGCTCATCGTGGGTCCTCCAGGATCGTTTGCAGGCTGCACGCTACGCCCCAACTGGCTCGGAGTACAGTTCCAGTTGTGCTGGATTCTTTAGGACCAGTCGGGGGCCCGGAGTTGCTCGTCAGCCTCGACCACGGCGGCGAGACCTCTCTCCACGAGCAGCTCGAGCGCTCGCTGAGAGAGGACATCCGCTCCGGGCGCCTGCCCAGCGGCACACGGATGCCATCGACGCGAGGTTTGGCAGCCGAGCTGGGCGTCTCCCGTGGCGTGGTCACCGAGGCCTATGGCCAGCTCGCGGCCGAGGGCTACCTCAGTACCCGCCAGGGAGCGCCCGTGCGGGTCGCCACCACGGTGCGCGCCTCGATCCCGCGCGCTCCCGCGCGATCGCTCGAGGGAACCTTCGCCTATCACTTTCACCCCGGCCTGCCCGATCTCGCCGGCTTCCCCCGCGACGGCTGGCTGCGCTCGCTCCGCACCGCGCTGCGCACCGCGCCGCACGATGCCCTGGGCTACGGCGACCCGCGCGGCCTACCGGAGTTGCGCGAAGCGCTCAGTGACTACCTGGGACGCGTTCGCGGCACGGCGGCCGACCCCGAGCACATGCTGATCTGCACCGGCTTCACGCAGGGCTTCTCACTCGCCTGCCGGACCCTGAGCGGCCACGGCGTGCGCTCGGTCGCGTTGGAGGACCCCGGTTGGCACACGCACAAGCTGATCGTCGAGGAGGCGGGCATGGGGGTCGTGCCGATCCCGGTCGATGCCCAGGGGCTGTGTGTCGAGCAGCTCGCTCAGAGCGGCGCTGATGTGGTCGTGGTGACCCCCGCTCACCAGTTTCCCTCCGGCGCGGTGCTCAGCCCCGAGCGCCGGGCGGCACTGATCGAGTGGGCCGAGAGCGGAGAGCGACTGATCGTCGAGGACGACTACGACGGCGAGTTTCGCTACGACCGCGGCGCCGTCGGCGCACTGCAGGGCCTGGCGCCCGAACGCGTGCTCTACTGCGGCTCGACCTCAAAGCGCCTGGCTCCCGGGATGCGCCTCGGCTGGCTCTTGATGCCCCCGTGGCTGGCCTGGCAGCTGACCGCGGCCAAGGCCGTCGAGGACTCAGGCTCGGAGGTCATTGGGCAACTCGCCCTCTGCGACTTCATCGCGCGCGGCGAGTTCGACCGTCACGTGCGTCGCATGCGCCGGCGCTATCAGGCGCGGCGCGAGGCGCTGCTCGGGGCACTTGCCCACTGGCTGGGAGAAACACAGGCGGGCCGTGATGAGGCCGGGCTCTACGAGCTGGTGGAGCTGCCTGGCGACGTGAACGAGGCCGCGTTGCTGGCGAGCGCCGCCGAGCGCGGGGTCGGCGCGGAGGGCCTCTCCTTACATCGCTTCACTCCGGGCGGTCCGCCAGGTCTTGTACTCGGTTACGGGAACCTCGCCGAGCCGGCGATCGAGCAGGGGGTACGGTTGCTCGGAGAGGCATTGGCGGAGGTGCGCGCACCGGCCTGAGCTGGCACGGCGACGGGCACCTGACGCTGCAAGGGGCACCCGAACGAGAGCTACTTGCGAACCACCAGCACAACCCCGATCACGAGCAGCGCCAATCCAACGATGCGTGGCGTGCCGATCGGCTGCTTGGCAATCCCGAGCAGGCCAAAGCGATCGATCGCCACCGACACGGCGAGCTGGCTGGTGATGACGGCGGCGGCCAGGCCGCTCGCGCCGAGGGTGCGCACGGTGACGATCGCGACCGTCACGAACACCGCGCCACACAACCCGCCGAGCAGCGCCCACCACGGGGCGCGCCCGATGTGGATGAGGTTTCCGAAGCCGCCGTTGACAAATGTGACCGCAAGCAGCAGCACGGCCGTGCCAACCATGAACGACACGCTGGCCGCCTGCACGCTTCCGACCGACTTGCCCAGACGGGAGTTGATCGGCGCCTGAATCCCGACAAGGCAGCCCGCGCCGGCGGCCAGCAGCACCGCCAGCGTGCGGGTCACTTGACCTCCAGCCAGGTCATCTGAACTCCAACCGGGTCACTTCGCCTCCAGCCAGTTCTTGCCCACACCGATGTCGACCGCCAGCGGCGGTTCGTGGTCCCACACGCCGATCATCTCGCGCTCGATCAGCTTGCGTGCGGCGTCGGTCTCGGTGGGCGACCCTTCGAATAGAAGCTCGTCGTGGATCGTCAGCAGCAGGTGTGTCTGGAGCTCCGACTCGCCGAGCGCTGCGTGGGCGCGGACCATCGCCAGCTTGATGATGTCCGCGGCCGTGCCCTGGATCACGGTGTTCACAGCGAGGCGCTCGCCGAGCATCCGCACCTGGTAGTTGCGCGCCTGGAGCTCCGGGATCTGACGGCGACGGCCCCACAGCGTCGTGACGTAGCTCTCCTGCTTCGCGCGCTCGATCGTCTCGGCCATAAATTCCGCCACTCGCGAGAAGCGCTCTAGGTAGGCATCGATGAACTCCTTCGCCTCCTCGCGCGGGATATTCAGGCGGTCGGCGAGGCCGAAGTCGGAGAGGCCGTAGACGATCCCATAGTTGATCATCTTGGCCTTCGAGCGCATCCCGGGATCGATTGCCTCGGGCGTAACTCCGAACACCTGCGAGGCGGTCGCGGTGTGCACGTCTTCCCCGCGCACGAAGATCTCCTTCAGCACGGGCTCATCAGCGGCGTGCGCGAGCACACGCAACTCGATCTGCGAGTAGTCGGCGGAAATCAGCACGTTGCCGTCCTCGGCCTCGAAGCAGCCACGGATCTCGCGACCGAGCGATGTCCGGATCGGGACGTTCTGCATGTTCGGGTTGGTGCTCGCGAGCCGACCGGTCTGGGCTCCCGCCTGCAGGAAGGTGGTGTGGATCCGCGAGCGCTCGTCGACCTCCTCCGGCAGCACGTCCAGATAGGTCTTGGCCAGCGTCGAGAGCTCGCGCCAACGCTCGATCTTGGGGATGATCTCGTGCTCAGTGCGGATCGCCTGCAGCACGCGCGCGTCGGTCGAAAAGCCGGTCTTGCCGCGACGCTTGCGCGAGAGGCCGAGCTTCTCGAACAGGATCTCCCCCAGCTGCTGCGGCGAGGAGATCAGGAACTCCTCCTCGGCGAGCGCAAAGATCTCCGCTTCCAGCGCGATCAGCTCCTCCCGCACGCGCCCGGTGATCTCGGCGAGGCGCTCGAGGTTCAGGCGCACGCCGAGCAGCTCCATCTCGCGCAGGACGGCGACAAGCGGCAGCTCGATGTCGCGCATCACGTCCCGCAGGCCTCGCTCCGCGATCTGCTCGCGCTGCCAGTCCGCGAGCGCGCCGAGCAGCAGCGCGTCGGCGGCAAGCGGGTCCTCGATGTCACTGGCGAGGCCGCGCTCTTCACATAGCTCCGCGAACGGGTAGCCGCGGCGGGCGGGCTCGAGCAGGTAGGCGCCGAGCAGCGTGTCGTGCACGAGTCCCGGCGGCACGAGGCGCAGCGCCTTGGCATCGTGCGCGATGACAGCGCGCGCCCCCACCGCCTCCACAACCCGCTCGGGGCCCTCGCAATCGCCCGCCAGCACCTCGCCGGCAACCGCGACAGCGAAGCGCCAGGGCGCGCCCTCGGCGAACAGCGCGCCCTCGGGCGTCTCAGACTCGCGCACGACGAGCGAGAGCTCGACCTCGGGCGCACCAAAGCGGGCGATCTCAGCGGGTACGCCCGCGCGCACGCGCGCACTCAACTTGACCTCGGCGGCCGGCGCAGGCGCGGCGAGGTCGGGGTCGCCGAGCGCCTCCTCCAGACGCCGCAGCGGATCGCGCAGCTCGTACTCCCGAAAGACCTCACGTACGCGTGAGCGGTCGGGCTCGCGCACGGACTCGGCGGCGACGTCGAAGTCGACGTCGAGGTCGCGCTGGACGGTCGCGAGCCGCTTGGAGATGCGCGCGTTCTCGGCGTGCTCGACGAGGTTCTCTTTGCGCTTGGCGCCTTTGATCTCCTCGACGTGCGCAAGCACTTCCTCCAGCGTTCCGTAGCTCTGGATCAACTCGCTCGCCGTCTTGTCGCCGATGCCGGGGATGCCGGGGATGTTGTCGGAGGTGTCGCCCTTCAGCCCATAGAAGTCAGGGATCAGCTCCGGCGCGATTCCGTAGCGGTCGATCACGGCCTGGCGGTCGTAGATCTTCGTGTCGGTGATCCCGCGGGCGGTCGCCATCACCTTGACGACACCATCACCGTCGATCAGCTGGAAGGCGTCGCGGTCGCCGGTGACGATCATCACGGGCACGGGCGGGTCGGCTCGAAGCGCGCGCTCGGCAATCGAGGCGAGCACGTCATCGGCCTCGAAGCCCTCGACGCGTAGGTTGCTGTACCCGAACGCCTCGACGAGTGGTTCCATCGCCGGCCACTGCTGTTTGAGCAGATCCGGACGCGAGCGCCGCGTGGCCTTGTAATCGGCGAACATCTCCGTACGGCCAGAGGTGCCCGCGTCCCACGCGACCACGGTGGGACACACGCCGTACTCGGTGACGATCTTCACGAGCATCGAAGCGAACCCAAAAATCGCGTTCGTGGGGACGCCGGTGGAGGTGGCAATCGACTCGGGCAGCGCGAAGAAGGCCCGGTAGACGAGGCTGGGGCCGTCGATCAGGAACAGGCGACGCTGGTGGCGCTCGGCGCTCGGCGTGGCGGGGCTCACTCTCGCTCGGCCCCTTTTCGTCGTTGGAGATGGGTCACTGACGATCACCTTATTGGTCGGAACGCGGGCCGCGAAGGGCAAGCAAATAAGATGCCGTGCCGTCCTTTGCCCCGCCCCTCTATCCGGGAGCCATCCTCCGTGAGCAGTGTCACCCCCAGCGCGCAGTACCGCCTGACGATTCGGGTCGAGCTCGACGAGACCGCGGGTACGCTCGCGCATCTGACCGGCGCGATCGGTGAGGCCAACGGGATCGTAGTCGCCGTCGACGCAGTCGAGATCGATTCCGGTCACAGCGTGCGCGACATCGTCGTCGACGCCTCCGGCAAGGAGCACTGGGAGCAGATCATCGCCGCGATCTCCTCAGTGGAAGGCGCGCATGTGATCGAGACGATCGATCGCACGTTCCTGATGCACGTCGGCGGCAAGATCGAACAGCACAACAAGCATCCTCTGAAGACGCGTGACGACCTCTCGATGGCCTACACCCCCGGCGTCGCGCGCGTGTGCCTGTCAATCGCCGACGACGAGGACCGGGCGTTCCAATACACGATCAAGCGCAACACCGTCGCCGTCGTCTCCGACGGCACCGCGGTGCTCGGGCTGGGCGACATCGGCCCGCGCGCCGCGATGCCGGTGATGGAGGGGAAGTGCTGCCTGTTCAAGGAGTTCGCCGGCGTCGACGCGTTCCCGATCTGCCTCGATACGAAGGACACCGACGAGATCGTCCGCGCCGTCACCTTGATCGCGCCCGCCTTCGGAGGGATCAACCTCGAGGACATCTCCGCGCCGCGCTGCTTTGAGATCGAGGAGCGTTTGAAGGAAGACCTGGACATCCCGATCTTCCACGACGACCAGCACGGCACCGCCGTGGTCGTGATGGCGGCGCTGCTGAACGCCGTCAAGCTCACCGGCCGGCGCATGGAGGATCTGCACGTGCTGATCATCGGGCTCGGCGCCGCCGGGATCGCGGTCACGAAGATCCTGCTCGAGGCCGGCGTGCGCCACATCATCGGCGCCGACTCGCGCGGCGCGCTGCATGTCGAGCGCGAGGATTTCCTCGATGGCTCGATGAACGCGACCAAGCGCTGGTTCGCTGAGACGACCAACCCCGACCGCCGCACGGGCACCCCCGCGGATGTGATCGACGGGGCCGACCTGTTGATCGGGCTCTCCGGGGCGCGCGTGCTGGAGGCAAACGCGCTCGCGCGGATGAACGACGACGCGATGGTGTTCGCGATGGCCAACCCGACCCCCGAGGTCTCGCCGGAGGAGGCGGCCCCGTACGTGCAGATCATGGCGACCGGCCGCTCGGACTACCCCAACCAGATCAACAACGTGCTCTGCTTCCCAGGGATCTTCCGCGGCGCGCTCGACGTGCGCGCGCCGGACATCACCGAGTCGATGAAGATGGCCGCCGCCCGCGCGATCGCCGCGATCGTGACCGATGAGGAACTGCACGAGGACTACATCATCCCGTCGGTCTTCAACCGCGACGTCGCCCCCGCGGTCGCGGCGGCCGTCGCCGACGAGGCACGCGCGAGCGGGACGGCGCTCGCCGGCTCGGAGGTGGGGTTCGCCCAGGGCGAGCAGCAACACCTGCATACTCAAGGTTGAGGGTCATCGTCGAAAAGGAGTAGATCGCCATGCGCGTGACCGTGACGGGAGCAAGTGGGCTGATCGGGAAAGCGCTCGTCGCCGAGCTACACCAACAGGGAGCGGAGATCACGGTGCTCTCGCGCAGTCCGTCCCGCACGCAGGCGCCCGATGGTGTGCAGGCAGTGCGCTGGGACCCAATGAGCGAGCCCGCCCCGCCTGCCGCTCTCTCCGGAGCGGACGCGGTCGTGCACTTGGCCGGGGAGAACGTCGCCCAGCGCTGGACTGAGCGAGCCAAGCAGGCGATCCTCCAGAGCCGTGTGACGGGCACGCGCAATCTGCTCGCGGGGTTGGAGGCGATTGACCGATCAGAGATCGACCAACGTCCACGGACGCTGATCAGCGGCTCCGCGGTCGGCTACTACGGCTCGCGCGGCGAAGAGCCACTCGACGAGGACGCACCGCCTGGGAGCGACTTCCTGTCAGAGACGTGCGTCGCCTGGGAGGCCGAGGCGCGAAAGGCCGCGGCGCTGGGGATGCGCGTCGTGCTGGTGCGCACCGGCGTCGTGTTGAACCGCGACGGGGGTGCTTTGAAGAAGATGCTGCCCCCGTTCCAACTCGGCGTCGGCGGGCCGGTGGCGGGAGGCGAGCAGTACATGTCCTGGATCCACCGCGAGGACCTCGTTGGCATGATTCGCGCTGCGCTGGATGACGAGCGCTGGTCGGGCCCCATCAACGCCACGGCGCCCGAGCCGGTCACCAACCGCGAATTCTCACATGCCCTCGGTCGCGCGCTGCACCGGCCTTCATTGTTGCCAGTGCCTGGCTTTGCCTTGGGGTTGCTGTACGGCGAGATGGCCGAGATCGTCACCACCGGCGCGCGCGTGATGCCCGCCAAGCCACTCGTGCTGGGTTATGACTTTCGCCATCCCGAGCTGGAGGAGGCACTGCGGTCTGCACTTGGCTGAGCGCACAAAGAGTCTCAGGCCGGCGCGGGCGTTGCGAGGGCCGGAGACGAGCGCGCGGGGCGGTTCTCGGTCTCGATGATGATCCGGCAGGGACGCTTGCTGAGCAGATAGGCAGCGGTGGGGCCGATTCGCTGCTCGCCCTCGGGCGCGTGGATCGTCGACCAGTAGATCACGTCCGAGCCGACGCGTTCGGCTTCTTCGACGAGCGCCTTGCCGGGATTGCGCGTGCGTATCAGGCCGGTATGGATCTTGATTCCGGCGCGCCGCGCCTGGATGCGCGCGCTCTCGAGCACCGAGCGACCCTGGGCCTCCTCCTCCTCCAGGCCCGCCTCCAGCGAGAGCTGACTGGGGACGGGCAGCACGAAGATCGCGTAGACGACGCCATCCGCGCCGATCAGCTTGGCGGCGCTCGAGAGTGCGCTCGCGGAGACGTCCTCGCCGAAGATCGGCACGAGCGCGGTCTTGTACTCCAGCTCATGAAAGTCCGCCGGACGCTCGGCGCGGGGCAGCCTGTAGGACTTGCGCGGGTCGAGGCCCTGGCGATGGCGGTAGTAGAAGTAGCCGCCCATCCCGACGATCATCCAGGGGATGCCGACGATCTTTGCCTCGGTGTGTAGAACGGTCACGGCGACCCAGGCCGCGGCGGTGCCGATACCGCCGATCACCGCGGTCATCGGAATCACCGAGCCTTTGATGCGCACTCCCCACGGACTCTTGTAGGGGCGCTCGCGATCCGGGTCTGAGACGCGCAGCTTGATGATCGCCGCGTGCGCCGTAGTGAAGGAGAGCATCGCGCCGAACGAGTAGAGGTTGCCGAGCACTTCGGTGTTGCCATAGATGATCAAGGTGCTGGCCAGCATCGAGAAGAAGATCAGCGTGAACCACGGCGTGCGGTACTTGGAGTGCAGCTGAGAGAACAGCTGCGGCAGCTGGCGGTGCTCGGAGAGCGACCAGGACAGGCGCGAGATCCCAATCATCCCGGCATTGGTGGCGATGAACAGGATCGTCGCCGCGAGGATCCCGAGGTAGTATTTGGCCAGTTTCAGGACCGTTCCGTGCAGCCCGAGGTGTTCGATCACGCCGAGCATCGGGTCGTTTTCGAAGAAGCCGCCGAGTGAGGTCGCATACCCGGGCTTGGAGAACGACTGTTTGAGCTCGTGGCTGTAGCCGACGCCGTGGTGCAGGACCGGCAACGCCGAGAGGGCGACCACTGAGATGCCCGCATAGACCGCCAGAACCGCGAGCACGACCAGATTCACGGCCTTCGGTACCTGCCTGCCGGGATCCGTGGACTCCTCAGCCATGTTGGCGACGGTCTCGATCCCCGTGTAGGCGAGCATCGCCAGCGACAGCGCGAAGATCAGTTCCTTCCAGCTCGGCACCGTGCCCAGGTGCACCTGGTGGATCAAAAGCGTTGGGTTCAGGACGAGCGCAAAGCCGAGGCAGACCAGCAGGATCTGGGTGCTGAGGTCCACGACCGCGAGGACGAGATTGAGCTTGGCCGACTCGCCGAGCCCACGGATGTTCAGCCAGGCCAGCACGGCGACCACGATCAGGCCCCCGAAGATGTCGTCCGGGTTGTGCTTGAGCGCACCTAGACCAGGGAAGGCACTCAGGTAGTGCGGCACGAAGAACGCGGAGATCGCGATCGTGAGGATGTAGTCGAGGCTCAGTGCCCAGCCCGCGAAGAACGAGACGACGTCGTCAAAGGCGTGGCGCGCGAACGAGGAGGAGCCGCCCGCTTCGGGAAACATCGAGGCACCCTCGGCGTAGGTTTTGGCCGTCAGCGCGAACAGGCCGCCGGCAAACAGGAAGACCAGCGGTGTCAGCCCCAGAGCGTGCGCGGCGACGAGCCCGAGCGCGTAGTAGATCGAGGAGCCGACGTTGCCGTAGGCGGTCGCGAACATCCCCGAGACCCCGACCGACTTTCGCAATCCGCGCTCGGTTAGACGTGCCATCGAGCCGGGAGCCTAGCGTGGCGTCCCCGCGAGGGCTCGGGATCGGCTCTGCAAAATCCCATTCATGAGGACCGCAAATGCAGGAGCCCTGCATATGATCCCGACGACCCGGGTAGCAACCCCCAATCCCCGGCCTTTGACATGGAAACGTCACGCCGCGGAAATTACGATTCGGGAGAGGACTTCGTCCTCGAATACGGAGAGCTGCGCTTTACCTTCAACGAGGAGGACTTCTCCGAGCGCTGCGAGCAGGCGGCGCTGAAGGTCGGCTTCGTCGGCGGGCGCCTCGGCGACGGCGAGCTCGAAGACCTCGTCAACCTCGCCGTCAACGGCGAGATCCTCGATCCCGCCTCGGCCCTGGGCGAGCACGTCAACGACTGCTGGCCCGAGCTCGTCGGGCCGGCCGAGCGCTCGCTCGTCCACTGGCTGCGCCGTCTGGTCTTCCGCGGCGCCTGGCTCGACCAGCGCGTCAACGAGGGTGAGCTGAGCGTCGCCTTCAACGAAGAGACCGGCAGCTTCGCCTACGTGCAGCCCGTCGATGCCAGGGCGGCCGGCGGCGAGCCGATCGAGCTGGCGCCCGAGCCCTCATGGGGCCGGGTCGCCTACACCAGACGCTAGTTCCGGGCCTCTGCGCGCGCCTTCGCGATCGCCTTCGCGCCGTCCTCACCGACAAGCAGCTCTGCCTTCAGCGTGCCGCTCCCCGCCAGGTCGAGGATCGGCAGACCGCTGTCGGTTAGCCCGGCGTCGAGTGCGATCACGGTCGTCTCGCCTCCGAAGGGGCGGGCGGCAGTCGCGATCACGGTCAGCGAGCCGCCGTCGCGCAGGTTGCGGGCCGCCGCGAGCGTCTTGCGTGCGGCGGGCGGGTGCATCCCGTCGAGGCCGTCGATCAACACCACTGCGTCTGCACCGCGCGCGGCGATGCGCTTGGCGGCCTCGATCGCACGGTCGACCGCCTGACCCTGGGCGTCGGCCGAGGCGGCGAAGCTGAGCGCGGCGACAGGAGCGGCAGGCCCCTCCCGCCACTCGGCGATCTCCTCGGGCCGCGCGCCCGCGAGCACCACCGTGATCTCAGGGGCTCCGGAGCCGGCGTCCCCGACACCGGCTGTCGCGGCGGCGGCAGTCAAAGCACCCAGCAGGCGCCGCAGGGTCTCAGTCTTGCCTGCACGCGCCGGCCCGACGATCACCGCACGCGAGCCGCGACCCAGCGGCGTCAGCCACTCGATCGCATCAAGCGTGGGATCCCCCGCGTTCAGCGCGAGGCGCTCGCTGGGATAGACCACCGGCAGATCCTCGTAGTGAGCGCCCTCGGAGACCGCGTCGGCGGATGCTCCGTTGATGGTGTCGATGCGTAGAAGCGAGGGGTAGCGCTCCGAGCGCCGGGGGGTGCGCACTGGTCCGGTCACGCGGTCGCCGGAGACGAGCTCGCAGCGGCGTACCTGCGCGGCGGAGATGTAGACGTCATCGTCGGAAGGCTCGGGCGGATCGACGCGCAGAAAGGCCGAGCCGTTCCCCAGCAGCTCGACCACTCCCTCGGCGCTGCGGGCGCCGTCTGAGTCCTCACCGACCTTCGCATTCGACGGCGACGCTCCAGCTCGACCATTCGGCTGCGCGGTGCCACGACCGCTACGACCGCCTCGCCCATCGCGCTCACCTCCACTGCGACCACGGCGCGAGGAATCAGAGGGGTCCGAGGAGGAAGAGGAAGAGGAAGAGGAAGAGGAAGAGGAAGAGGAAGAACGAGAAGCAGATGGGGACTCGCGCTCGTCCGCGGACACGTCCTCGGCCTCACCCTTTGATCCTGCACCGCGCCGTAGACGAGGAGTACGGCGTTTGCGAGCGCCGGCGGCGGTACTCCCGCCCTGTGATCGATCAGAGGAACCTCCCCCAGACTCACTGTCGGTGCTCTGTCGGCCAGACTCCTCAGAATCCCTGAGGGAATCTGAGTCCCGCCCGGAGTCGGAGCCCTCCCGGCCATTGGCCGATTCGCCGAGGATCGCGTCGATCAAATCTCCCTTGCGCAGGCGCCGGAAGCCGTCGAGGCCAAGTTGATCGGCGATCGCGTGCAGGTCGGCCAGAGGTGACGCCTCCAGCTCGGAGCGGTCGAGTACTGACATGTTTCTCCTTCGTTTGGATTGGGCGGTTGGCGTCCGGTCGCGTTGGGCAGCGATCGGCACCCGCTGGGTGAAGCCTAGCGTTCGTAGCGATGTTCCTCGGCGAGCGCCAGATCCCTCTGCGGCTGTAGCTCCCCCGCGAGTGCCGCGCGCACCCTCAGGAAGTCGGCGGCGGCGGCGACATCGTGGACCCGGAAGATCCGCGCGCCCGCGTCCACGCCGTGGGCGAGCGCGGCCAGGGTGCCTCCCAGGCGCTCACGCGGGGGACGTCCGGTGAGCGCCCCGATGAAGTCCTTGCGCGAGATTGCCATCAACAGCGGACGCCCCAGCTCGTGCAGGCGGCCGATGCCCGCCAGCAGCTCGATCGTCTGGGCGGGCGTCTTTGCGAAATCCGGGCCAGGGTCGAGGATCAGCTGCTCGGGAGCCACACCGGCGGCGAGCGCCTGCTCGATCCGCTCGCTCAGGAAGGCGTAGACGTCGCCGACCACGTCGTCGCCGTACAGATCTGGGTCCTGCAGCCGCTGCTTGGGCGCGGCGCGTGTGTGCATCAAGACGAGCGCCGCGCCGCTCTGCGCGCACACCTCCGCGAGAACCGGGTCGCGCAGGCCGCTGACGTCGTTGACGATCGTGGCGCCCACGGCGATCGCGGCGCGAGCGACCGCCGGCTTGTAGGTGTCAACCGAGACGACCGCGCCCAGCTCACCCGCCACGTGCTCGATCAGCGGCACGATGCGCTCGATCTCCTGCTCGATGCTCACCGCCGGGCGCCCGGTGCTCGCGGACTCACCGCCGATGTCCAGGATGTCCGCCCCGTCCATGAGCAGCTCGCGCGCCAGCTCGATCTGCGCCTGCAGCGTCCCGAACCGCCCGCCGTCGCTAAACGAGTCGGGCGAGGCGTTGACGACGCCCATCAGCCACGGAGGCCCGCGCAGCTTCAGCACGTGATCGCAGGCCAGCACACAATCAGAGCGCACACTCATGCGGGCAAGATGCCCTCGGCATCGGCCTCTTGCGCGAAGCGCTCGATCTCCAGCCCCATGCGCTCCGAGTCCCAGCCGAGCTCTCGCGCCAGCACATCGGCGACACGCTCGACCGGAAGCTCCCGCGCGGCGAGCAGCCCCAGGCGCGTACGGCGCAGGAGCACGTCGCCGACGCTACGGGCCTGCTCGTTGCGGGCGGCCAACACGACCTCGGCCAGCAGATCGGGCAGGCCAGGGACGATCGGTTGAGCCAGCTCGGGGTGGGCGGGGTTCGATTCCGCCGCGAGCGCGAGCACCTGCTGGGCGGCCTCGCCGTAACGGGAGGCCAGCGCGGCATACGACTCCGCGGGCACGCCCTCCACGCGGGGCAGCTCATCCGCCGCGATCGCCTGTCCGAGTGGGATCTCATGGGTACGGCAGGGGGCCTCACGCGCATCCCGCTCGACGAGGCGGTCGACCGTCATCTTCGCCATCCGCCGCCAGGTCGTCAGCTTGCCCCCGGTGATCGTGATCATCCCACTGGAGGTCTCGTACAGCTCGGCCTTACGCGAGATGTCCACCGACTTCTTCGGATCGCCGGTCGAGATCAGGGGACGCACCCCGGCGAAGGCGCCCGCCAGATTGCTTGAGTCCAGAGCAGCGCCGAAGAAGTCGTTCACGGCCGCCAACAGGTAGTCGATGTCCTCGCTGGACGGCCGTACGTGCTCGAGGTCGCCCTCGTAGTCGTTGTCGGTGGTGCCGACGAGCGTGCGTCCCAGCCAGGGAAGCGCGAAGATTGACCGTCCACTGCCCGCCGGCACGATCGCGCCACCCACCAGCGGCAGGTCCTTGCGGTCGAGGATCACATGCGTGCCGCGGCTGGGGCGGATGCGCGGCAGCTCGGCCTCGTCGTGGAGCTCCCCCGGGCGCAGCTGATCGGCCCACACGCCGGTCGCGTTGATCACGTTCGCGGCGCGCACCTCCAGCTCCGCGCCGCTCTCGGCGTCCAGCGCCCGCACGCCCCGCGTGCGCCCGTCCTGCTCCAGCAGCCCGGTGACCCGCAGCCGGTTCGCGCAGACCGCGCCGAAGCGCTCGGCCTCGCCGAGCACCGTCAGCACGAGGCGGACATCGTCGGTCTGGCAGTCATAGAACATGTAGCCGCTCGTCGGCTCGCGCGCGGCGAGTGCCGGCAGCAGCTCGATCACCTCCTCGCCTGAGATCACGCGGTGGCGCTCAGGGCTCCAAGACTCGCCCTCTCCCAACCGAGGGGTACGATCGCCCTGCTCACCGGCCGATCCGCCGGGCGAGCTCCGGTCGGCGCTCGCCCGGGCGCGCCTGCCCCGCCGCGAGCGCAGGCGATTGCCGGCCGATCTCCGATCGGTGGACATCACGTCGTACAGGTTCAACCCCATCCCCATCATCCGGTCCGGACGGGCACCCTCGAACGCGGGCACGACCAGCGGCAGCGGGCGGACCAGGTGCGGCGCCAGCGCCACCATCAGCTGGCGCTCCAAGAGCGCCTCGCGCACGAGACCGAGGTCGAAGTTCTGTAGGTAGCGCAGACCGCCGTGCACGAGCTTGCTCGAACGGCTCGAGGTTCCCGAGGCGAAGTCGGCACGCTCCACGAGAGCCACGCTGTAGCCACGTGTAGCGGCGTCCAGCGCCACACCCGCCCCCGTGATCCCGCCGCCGATCACGACGACATCGAACTCGTCTTCTGAGAAGGCGGCAAGAGCCTGGCTGCGCTCGATCACGACCTCAGTGTCTCAGAGCGGCGGTCGATCGGAGCTCCGTGTTCTGAGCGCGCGAGTCCAGGCTGGGACGGAGCCACGCGCGGGCGCGTCAGATCTGCGCGAGCTCGGCGGTGATCTCGCTCACCGCGGACTTCGCGTCCCCGAACAGCATCGCCGTCTTCGGGTCGAAGTAGAGCTCGTTCTCGATACCGGCGAAGCCGGGGTTCATCGAACGCTTGATCACGATCACCGAATGAGAGTCGGCAACCTCGAGGATCGGCATGCCGTAGATCGGCGAGGAAGGCGTGTTCTTGGCGGCCGGGTTGGTCACGTCGTTGGCGCCGATCACGAGCGACACGTCGGTGCGCTGGAACTCGGGGTTGGCGTCGTCCATCTCCCGCAGCTGGTCATACGGCACGTCGGCCTCCGCGAGCAGCACGTTCATGTGGCCCGGCATACGGCCGGCGACGGGGTGAATCGCATAGCTGACCTCGACCTGGCGCTTCTCGAGCTCCTTGGTCAGCTCGCGCACCGCATGCTGCGCCTGGGCGACCGCCATGCCGTAGCCGGGGACGATCACCACGCGGTTGGCGTAGGCGAGCTGGATCGCCGCGTCGGCGGCGCTCGTGGAGCGCACCGTGCCGGCGTGCTCGCCGGCACCTTCGGCGCCCGCGACCGCTCCTGAGCCGCCGAAGCCTCCGGCGATGATCGAGGGGATCGAGCGGTTCATCGCGGTCGCCATCAGGTTCGTCAGGATCGAGCCGGAGGCGCCCACGATCATGCCCGCCACGATCAGCGCCGGGTTGTTCAGCGCCATGCCCGTGGCCGCCGCGGAGAGCCCCGTGAAAGCATTCAGCATCGAGATCACGACCGGCATGTCGGCGCCGCCGATCGGCAGCACGACGGCGTTGCCGAGCAGCGCCGCGACGATCAGCATCCCGATGAACAGCACTTCCGAATGGGCCCCCGCGACAAGGTCGATGCCGGCGGCCAGCGCCAGGATCAACAGCACGAGGTTGACAATCTGCTGGGCCGAGCCGAAGCTGATCGGACGCCCGGGGATGATTTCCTGGAGCTTGCCGAAGGCGATGTTCGAGCCCCAGAAGGAGACCGAGCCGACAATCGCGGCGAACACGGAGAAGATCGCGACATACGCGGGCACCCCCGCGATCTGCACGGTCGCGCCGGTTTGCAGGACGACGCCATGGCCGAGTTCGCCGCCGATGTGGACCGTGCGCGTGCCGTAGGTCGAGCCGTAGTGGCGGAACTCGACCCAGGCGATCAGCGCCACGGCGCCACCGCCGACGCCGTTGAACAGCGCCACCATCTGCGGCATCGCCGTCATCTTCACGTTGCGCGCCGCGGGAATTCCCACCGCGGCGCCCAGCGCAACGCCGAGCACGATCAGACCCCAGTTGCCCTCGCCGGGGTTCAACAGGGTCGCGACGACGGCGATCGCCATGCCGACGGCGGCGATCCGGTTGCCGCGCACGGCGGTCGTCGGCCCGGCCAGTCCGCGCAGGCCCTGGATGAACAGGGCGAAGGCGATTATGTAGAGGACGTAGATGAAGCTTTCGCTCTGCAGGAAGCTCGTCGCGATCGGGAGATTGCTCACGAGTCGCCCTCCCCGTCGTGGGCCTCGTCTTCCGCCGCAGGCTTCGGCTTCGGCTTGGCCTTGAACATCTCGAGCATCCGGTCGGTCACGAGGAAGCCGCCGACGATGTTGATCGTGCCGAAGGCAATCGCGATCACGAGCAGCCCCTTGCTGACCCCATCCAGCCCGGGCAGGCCGACCAGTAAGAGGCCGCCGAGCAAAACGATCCCGTGAATCGCGTTCGTGCCCGACATCAAAGGCGTGTGCAGCGTGTTCGGCACCTTCGAGATCACGACGAACCCGATGAACCCGGCCAGCACGAGGATCGCCAGGTTGGTGGTGAGCGTGCTGGCGATGATCATCAGCCGGCCTGCTCCACTGCCGCTTTGGCGCCCGGATGGACGATCTCCCCATCGCGGACGATGCACGCGCCACTGACGATCTCATCGTCGAAGTCGAGGTGCAGCTCGCCGTCCTCACCGACGAACAACTCGAGCAGAGCCTGCACGTTGCGCGAGAACAGCTGCGATGAATGCTCGGGCATACCCGCGGGCAGGTTTAGGGGCGAGAGGATCTTCACATCGTGGCGTACGACCGTCTCGCCCGGCTCGGTCAGCTCGCAGTTGCCGCCCGCCTCGCCGGCCATGTCGACGATCACCGAGCCCGCCTTCATCCCCTCCACTGCCTCGGCCGTGACCAGCCGCGGCGCGGGGCGCCCCGGCACGAGCGCGGTCGTGATCACCACGTCAAAGCCCTTGATCGCCTCGGTCAGCGCCTGCTGCTGTGAGGCGCGCTCCTGCACGGTCAGCTCGCGCGCGTAGCCGCCCTCGCCGCTGGCCTCCAGCCCGAGGTCGAGCCATTGCGCTCCCAGGGACTCCACCTGCTCAGCGACCTCGGGGCGCACGTCGTAGCCGGTCGTGCGCGCACCCAGGCGCTTGGCGGTCGCGAGCGCCTGCAGCCCGGCGACACCCACCCCCAGCACGAGCACCTTCGCCGGCGGGATCGTGCCGGCGGCGGTCATCAGCATCGGGTAGAAGCGGCCCATCTGCTCGGCCCCGAGCAGCGCGGCGCGGTAGCCGGCGACGTTGCTCTGCGAGGACAGCGCGTCCATCGCCTGCGCGCGCGAGATCCGCGGGATCGCCTCCATCGCGAACGCGGTCGCCCCCGCGTCTGCAAGCGCACGGGTGGTCTGCGGACTGGAGAGCGGAGCGAGGAAACCGATCATGATCGAGCCGGACCCGAGCCGGCGGATCTCCTCGGCGTCGGGCGGCGCGATCTTCACGACCACGTCGGCCTCCCACACGTCAGTCGGGTCGGGATGCTCAGGCGTGCCGATGATCTGCGCACCGGCCTGCACGAAGGCGGCATCTGGAATCAGGGCGTCGGCGCCCGCGCCGCTCTGCACGAGGACGTCGAGACCTTTGGCCCTGAGCTTGCTGACGACCTCCGGCACGAGCGCAACCCTGTGCTCTCCCGCCGCGGTCTCCTTCGGAACACCGATCCGCATGCGCCGGGAACGTATCCCATCGCGTTGATGAATGCCCACCCACCCGGTCCGGTGTGCGAAACTCGAAGGAGAGATGACCGTCAACCTGACCCGCATCTACACGAAGCTCGGCGACGGTGGCGACACCCACCTGGGCGACATGAGCCGAGTCTCCAAGCTCGATCCGCGCGTGGAGGCATACGGCACCGTCGACGAGCTGAACGCCACGCTCGGCGTCGCACTGCTGCAGCCCGGGCTGCCCCCGGCCTTCGCCGACTGGCTGCGCCGGGTGCAGAACGACCTGCTCGACCTCGGCGCCGACCTCTCGGTGCCCGCGCCTAGAGAGGGCGACTCCGACGCCGCCGAGCGGGAGCGTGAGCGGCTGCGCATCGGCCCCGCCTACACCGAGTGGCTCGAGCATGCCTGCGACGAGGTCAACTCGAAGCTTCAGCCGCTGCGCTCTTTCGTGATCCCCGGCGGCACCCCCGCCTCTGCCTACCTACACATCTGTCGCACGGTCTGTCGCCGCGCGGAGCGCCGCGTGATCGCCGTGGGCGCGGATGTCAACCCCGAGGTCGGGCGCTACCTGAACAGGCTCTCGGACCTCTTGTTCATTCTCGGCCGCGCCGCGAATGAGGGCTCATCCAATGAAGGCCCACCCACCCAGGCGGGATCGGAGTCGACTGGATCCGAGCCGCTATGGAACCCCGGCGCGCATGGCTCGAACACCGCTTCCCAGTCTGCGTGAGCGGGAGCGCGCCTCGGCGGCGCGCAGGCCGGCCACGGCCAGCGCCGCCCACAGCGTGCCCACCAGATAGCCGCCCACCACATCGCTTGGCAGATGCCAGGCGAGCAGCAGCAGCGAGAAACCGACGGCCGCCGCGAAGATCGCGCCCAGTACCGCGACAGTGGGACGCAGCTGCCGGGGCGCCACGAGCACCGCGCACATGACGAGCGCCGTCGCCGCGCTCGCGTGGCCACTGGGCCACGAGGCGGCCGTGATCTCGTCTCCGTAGATCTGTGCGTGGGGATGGGCGAGCAGCGGCTTGAGCAACTCCGCGGTCAGCGGCGCCATGCCCATCACGACCCCAACGGCGAGCGCAACCCGCGGGCGCTGGCGCCAAAGCGCGATCGCGATCAGCAGCACGCCCCAGAGGATGTACAAGGCGGGCTCGAGCAGGTGCAGCAGGGCATTCGCCAGGTCGTCCAGGTGCGGGCCGCCGAGCAGCGTGAAGTCGTACAGCGCGACGGCGTCTTTCACGTGCGTCGCCGGCACCAACGCGGCCACGACCCAGGTCAGCGCGAGCGCGAGGACGCACAGCCCGGCGACGAGGAGCGCCCCGGCCGTGCTCGGCGGGTTCGTGAGCCTTGCTCTGGGTCTCTCGTACATCCTTAAATGGTAGAGACGCTGCTAAACGACGGCTGAAGCGATCCGCGCAGATCAAGGCCCGACGGGAAACGTGTTGCCCGACAACGCGATCAGGGCTTGTGCGGTCACCCACACTGGGGTCTGGGCGCCGGTGCGGGAGTAGCGGATGGAGCCACCGGGGGCAAGCAGGCTTTCCAGGTAACCGTCAGGCGTGCGGCTACCGCGGCGGCGCAGCGTGTTGGGATCGCGGCCGGCCGCGATCAGGCCCTGGATCGCCCACGCGGTCGATTGGGCGTTGGATTCGCTGCCGTACTGCTGCGGAAAGCCGCCATCGAGGTTCTGGGAGCGGATCAGGAAGTCGGCGGCGGCGGCGAAGTCATGCGCGTTGCGCGCACCCGCGGCGGCGAGCGCCTGCAGCGCCGCGCCGGTGTCATCGACGTCGCTGGGCGAGCCGTGCTCGCCAAAGCCGAAGCCACCGTCGGAGTTCTGCTGTTGCTCGATCCAGCCGGCCGCGTCGCGGATCGCGGGGAAGCTTTGTGAATGGCCGACCGCGCGCAGCGCGAAGATCGCAAACGACGTGAGGTTGACGAGCTGCTCGAAGGAGCTGTCGGCCTCGCGTGCACTCAGCACTTCGGCGACGAGATCGCGCCCGGCGAACGAGTACGACGAGGCCCCGCACGCGGCCGCGGCGAGGATCGTGCGCTCGGCGTCGCCGAGGCCGCTCAGACTCGAGACTTCAGCGCGGAGCGCGTCGAGCACCGAGTGCCCGTCACGGCGCACGGTCGCGGGGTTGCGACCGGCGGCCGCCAGGCCGATCGCCGTCCAGGCGGTGTACAGCTCGCTGGAGCTCTGCCCCTTTGCGGCGCCGAAGCCACCGTTGGAGTTCTGGGCGGAGGCCAGAAAAGAAAGCTCGGGGGACAGCGACGCGGATTGGGCGCGGACCGTGGACGCGGTGGACGCGCGTGCGGACGCGCCGCCGAAGGCGAACACCGTGCCGACTGTGACGAGCGCGAGGATCGCCGGCACGCTCGTGGCAGCCCCACTCGCCGGCGCTCTGGGCGCGACGGGCGTGGGTGAGGCTGGGTCCCATTGAATATCCATGCGCGCGCGCATTCGCGCCAGCAGTCGCGCCAGCTCGGGTCCGAAGGCGAGGCCGAAAAGGAAGCTCGCGACCATGTCGGTCAAGTCGAACGGCAGCCCCGCCCCTGCGACCACCAGCAGCGCGGCGGGTGTGTGGCTGGCGCCAATCGTCCATGTGTACAGGTTCATCACCTCCTTCGCCGCCAGCGCGGCGATCCCACAGCAGAGCGCGAGCGGCACGCGCCCCATGTGTCGCCCGCTCAGCCGGCCAAGAGCGGCGCCGAACAGCCCGACGCCGCCCCAGGCCGCCATCTGCCAGGGGGTGTAGGGGCCCTGGCCGAGCAGGAAGTTCGACATCAGCATCCCGACCGCGCCGACGGTGAAGCCGGGCAGCGGACCCAGCGCGTAGCCGACCACGAGCGTGATCGCGGTGATCGGCTTGACGTCGGGCAACGCCACGAACGCGTCGCGGCCGAGCGCGGCGACGGCCGCCAGGGTGCCCACGACCGCGACCATCCGCGCGGACGGCCGGCGGCGCTCGTAGGCGAGCCAGCCGAGCGCCAGCACCACGCCGATGACCGCGAACGACGCCAGTGGCCAGCTCACGCGACGACCTCCAGGGCCGCCGGGGCCTGCAACAGCTCAGCGCCTTCCTCGGGCAGCAGCGCGCCACCGGCGCCGCCGAGAATGCGGGCGGTCTCGGTCGCGAAGTACCAGCCGCCCGCGAGCAGCTCGGTGGCGGGACCGTCGGCGATCACGCGGCCGTCGGCGAGCAGAACCGCGCGACGGGCGCAGGCAGCGGCGAACTCGGGGTCGTGGGTGGCCACGATCACAGCCTGGCCCTGCTCGGCGCGGCGGCGCAGATCCTTCGCCAGCTCGGCCTTGGCGCCGCGGTCCATCCCACGCGTGGGCTCGTCCAGCGCGAGGACGATTGGAGCCCCGCCCGCCCCTCCCGCCCCACCGGTGACGATCGCGAGCGCCAGGCGCTGACGCTCCCCGCCTGACAAATCCTTCGGGTTGCGCTCGGCCATTCCCGCCAGCCCGACGGCCGCGAGCGCCTCGGAGGGCGCCTCTTCGGCGACGCGCTCATGGATCAGGTAATCGCCCGGGTTCTGCAGCAGCAGCGCGACCCTCCCCGCGCGCTCCACCCGTCCCCGCGTGGGCTCCATCAACCCGGCCGCGTGGCGCAGCAGCGTCGACTTGCCTGCGCCGTTGCGGCCCATCAGCGCAATGCTCTCGCCGGGGGCGAGCGTCAGATCCACCCCGCGCAGGATCGCCGGTCCGTCGCGCAGCTCGTGCCACACACCCTTCATTCGCAGCGCGCTCGGGATGCTGTCCCGCCGGCCCAGCACGCTCCTCAGTCCACGGGCACGTTCCGATCGACGGTCCTGCCCAGCCGCCACCTCTGAGGCGCTCGAAAGCGCATTCGGGACGTCAGATGGAGTCGGCCCCACCCTCGCCGCCGGGTACGCGCCGAGGTCATCCTCCTCCGGCAACATCTCGCGTGCGCGCAGCGTCGCCCGCGCCTGCTTGACGCCAACCGGCGCCGGGTTCAACCCCGCCAACGCGAACAGCTTCGCGCCCGGCGTCTGCAAGTCTGGCTCGTGTTGCGCGGCCCATTTCAAGAATGATTTGGGATCGCCATCGTGAGACACACGGCCTGCTTCCAGCGAAATAACGCGATCCGCGGCCCCGAGACAGCGCTCCAAGCGGTGCTCCGCCAGCACGATCGTCGTCTCCCACTCCTCGTTCAGCCTTCTCAGCAGACCGATCAGCTCGTCCCCGGCGACGGGGTCCAGTTGCGAGGTCGGCTCGTCGAGCAGTACCACCTTCGGCCTGCCCGCCAGCGCCGCGCCGAGCGCAACCCTCTGCTTCTCTCCGCCTGACAGCTCGTGCGTGGAGCGGTCTAACAGAGCGTCGATTCCCAGCGCGAGCGCGACCTCCTCGACCCCGCGCGCGACCGCCGCCGCGGAGTGGCCCCGACTCTCCAATCCGAGGGCCAGCTCGGCGCGGACGGAGCTCATCACGAGCTGTGTCTCCGGGTCCTGGAACAGCACGCCCGCGCGGCCGCCCAGATGCGCGGGGCCGTGCTCGCGCGTGTCGAGACCCGCGAGTGACACCGTGCCGGCGAAGGTGCCGCCGTGGAAGTGCGGCACCAAGCCGCAGGCCGCGTGCAGGAGCGTCGTCTTGCCGTGGCCGGACAGACCCGCCAGCAGGCAGAACTCGCCCGCTTCCAGCTCAAAACTGACGTCGTCCAATGCCGGTGTCTCGGCGTCCGGATAGTGGTAAGTGACGTGGTCGAAGCAGAGAATCATCTGTCGATTCCTCTTCTGTCCGCAAACGGCAGCAGCACCGCCGCGGCAATAGCTGCGCACAGCGCGAACGTGCCCGCGTCGATCTGCATCTTCACCAGGGGATACGCTTCGAACGAGGCCGCTCCACTCAACCTGCCCGCGAGGGCCAGCGCGAGCAATGCGAGCGCCGAGCAGAGGAACGCGAGGTCGTGCCGCGACCAAGGGCGCCCCACGCGTCTCGCCGATCCACGTGTATTTGGTCGCCCCGCGCGGAGTCCCGGCAGGCGTGTTCCCGACCCCCGTGGGCCCCATAGGCGCAATCGCCCCGAGCGCGAACGCTCCTCGGCGGCGACGGCGAAGCCGCGCAGCTCCAGCGTCGCCGCCACCTCCATCGCGCGCTCGAGCGAGCCGCCGACGATCGCGCTGAGCAATGCGACGCGACCACGGACGCCGCGCGCGGGGTCCTCGGGCCTGGTGCGCTGCGCCTCGGCCAGGCGCCCAGCGTCGGCGCCGAGCACCGGGATCATCCGCGTCGCCAGCGAGGCCGTCAGCGCCGAGCGGAACGACAGCCGGCGGAAGCCCCTCAGCAGCTCGTCGGGGTCGACCGCGAGGCTCGCCAGCGTCGTGATCAGCATCAAGAGCGTCACCTTCAGCGCGATCACCGCGCCGTACACGACCGCCTCGACCGTCAGGTCGCCCTCCCCGAACGGGCCGAGGTTGCCGAGCCGCGCGAACACGGTCAGGCCCTCGCGCGAGGCGAGCACGTTGATCGCGACGATCGGCAATCCGACGATCAGCGCGGTGCGCAGCGTCCCGGCGAGCTGGCGGCCGACTCCCACGCACGCCCCGGCGCACAGCACCGCCAACGCCAGCGCCGCCAGCGGCAGGGGGTTGTAGAGGATCAACGCGGCCGCCGTCAACGCGAGGGCCCAAATTGCGCCCACTCCCGCCCGCGTCGCGCGCAACGGACTCGCGAGGCGGCGGTAGAACAGCAGGCGGGTGTTCATCGATCTCTCCCCGGCATCCGCAAACAGCAGTCACGAGAGGAAATCTGGCTTGTATGCCTCATCCGCTCGCCTCCGGCACCGGCACCTGCGCGCTCGTCGATGTCACCGCCAGCGCGAAGTGATCTTGCAGGGCGCTCGTGTCGAAGGCCTGGGCCGCATGCTGCACGCCCGCTTCGTCGGTTCCCGTCACAACCCACACGATTGCGCTTTCGACGTCCTTTGTGGCCGCGATCAGGCCGGCTCCCGCCGTCAGCGTCGCGGTCGTGTTCCCGTTACCGCCGAGCAGCGTCAGCGTCTGTCCGTTCGATGCGAAGCGCGCATAGACACCGCTTGCGCGCGGGCCGCTTTCGATGCTCGTCACGCTCGGGTCGCCGTGCACCGCCGTCCACTGCCCAACGACCACCTGCAGCGCGTCGGGCTCGGCGCCGCTGCCGATCGCCGCGACGGCGGCGGGGACGCCGAGCGCGCGCAACCGTTCGATCACCGTACGGCATGGCGCGCTCTGCGCCGCCGCGCATTCCACGCGCACCGGCAACCGTTTGCCTTCCGTTCCATTCAGGAACGGCTCGGGGAACGAGCCCACGACCGCGGGCACGTCGTCGGTCTGGCTCCAGTCGTGCAGGTCCCACCAGACGTGGTCGCCCTGGTTCACGTTCGTCGCCGCGGCGCCCTTCGGGGCCTCGATCCCGTTGACGTAGTAGAACCAATCGAGCGGGTCTCCGCCCGTTTCTTGCCCCCCCGACAGACCGTCGATGCTCTCGACGAAGCCGCCGCCGTACTTCGTTGTCACCTTGTCGTTACGCAACAGCAGGCTCATCACCGTTTCTGTCCCCACCACCCGTGGAGCGCCAGTCTGGGTCAGCAGATGCGCGCCGAAGTCACGGGTGACCGTCAGGTGAACGCCCTCCGGCACCGGGCCGGGACCGAGTCCACAGCCGGCTAACGCGGCGACCATGATGGCCGCCGCGAACGCCATTATTGTGATTTTTTTACTTGACCTGGAAAACAACGTGGCTGATTCCGCTCACGAGCTTCGTTGCCTGGCCGGCACCATCAACGGCCTCGATGTCGTACGTGTAGCTCCCCTTGGGAAGACGCTCCGGGAGGAGATAGCTGAACGAAGCCTCAGTTCCAACTGAGAAGAACGACGCGGCCCGCTTGCACTTGATCGCGACGAAGCGCACCGTGGCGCCGTCGAAGCCGTAACAACGTCCGTGGTATCTGCGCTTCAGGGAGATCTGCACCTTCTGCAGCAGCCCCCCCGCGGGAACCACGACGCTCCCCTTCAGCAACCTGGGCGCGCGCCGGCGCGGGTAGACGTGACCGTTTTTCATACCTGCGATCTTCGCCGTCTCGATCACCGGAGGGCCGCTGTTGACAGTCGTCCCGCTGTTTCCTGGCGATGATTTGACGATCGGCGAATTGCCCGGCGCCGTGGTGCCGCACGTGCCGTCGTTGCCTTCGTGCGCGCAGACGAACGCTTCCGCGGGGATCGTCGGCGGTTCCGCCGCCCCGATCGCCTGGATGGTGTATTTGCCGTCGCCCGCAAAAACCAACGTGGTCTGCCCCTGCGCATTTGTCGGAGGCGCATTTGAATCGCCGCCACCCTCGACGATCACACCTTGAGCCGGTTCGGGTGCGCCACCCGCATTGGGATAGGAAAGAACGTTTACGGTTACCGGCTTTTTCACTTCGACGGTGGCGGGTACTTCGATGGCAAGAACGTTGGGTGGGGTGGGCGGACACACCCCGGCTGTTTCGCTGTAGCATTCGACGAAGAACAGGAGGTTGTCGCCCGAACTAAGTTCGGTGTCACACACTCCGGTTGTAGAGAGCTTGTTGTCTCGCCAAAAGGACCAGTAGTCCGGCTGCGTGAACGGATAGCTGACGCCCTCTAGTGTTTCGACCCCGTATCCAAAGCTCTTGTTCCATTCCCCGTCCCAATTGCCTTTGGTAGCGAGTTCGAGGGCACCGGCAGCGCTCGTGCCCGTGCAGGAGTCTTCGGATTTGCCGTCCTTGACAACGGGCGTTTCGTTCGTGGTGACCTGGGTGAGTGATAGCAGGGGCTGACCATTGGAGCCGATCACCCTGACGCTGACCGTAGCCGGACCAGCGGCTTGCGCTGAAGTTGCACCTGCAAGGGCATACGCCAAGAGAAACAGCGAGAGAAATGCAGCACCGGCGAGCGCCGGCAACATACGACGGGATGTATTCATTGAGCCAACCCCTTTCCACGAGGGCTTGTGGGCTTTTCGGCCTTCGGCAGGTTTCCTGGCTCCCGGGCCTTCCCTCCGCGCCTTCCCGTTCCGTCTTCCGAAACAGTGGCTGCGCGTGCCTCTTCTCACGCGCTTGCGGCTGGCATCCCCGGTCACAGTGGCGGGTCCGCGCCGGATTCTCACCGGCTTCCCTTCACCTCCGACCGTCTTGTCCTCCTGATCCTACTCGCTCCCGCCCACCCCGTGCTTTCGCTCCCTGCTTCTGCCTCCGGCTCGTCCCACTCCCGGACTGACCGGCGACACGGGCCGCTCTTGCGGAAACGATGCGTGACCGTCTCCCAAAAAATCTTGCACTATCCGGTTACGGTGCCGTGGCCGACGATCACATCGCCCGCGTACAAGCACGCGAACTGCCCCGGCGCGGTTCGCTCCGCCGGCTCCTTCAGCTCCACGCTCAGATGCTCGTGGCGCCCCGCCCCCACCTCACCGGCCAGCCGGCACTCCAGGCGGCGCCCACGCGAGCGCACCTTCACGCCGTCCACGCAGCCGCCGTCGCGGTGCAGCGTCACCTCGCGCACCCGTACGCCGTCGCTCAACAGCTCCGCGCGCGGACCGACCGTGACCGTGCTCTTGCTCGTGTCTGTCGCGAGGACATATAGAGGCCCACCCACCCCGCCGCCGCCGAGGCCGAGGCCGTGGCGCTGGCCGACGGTGAACACATGCGCGCCCGCGTGCTCGCCGAGCACCCTCCCCTGAGAATCGACGATCTTCCCTCTCCGCTCTCCCAGCCCGCCGTGACGCTCCAGAAAGGCACCCTGGCGCGTCCCCGCGAGGAAGCACAAATCCTGCGAGTCACGCCTGTTCGCGACCGCGAGCCCGGCGGCCGCCGCCAGCTCGCGCACCTGCGCCTTGCGCATCGCACCCAGCGGAAACCGCAAGCGGGCAAGCGACTCCGGCGCAAGCGCCGCCAGCACGTAGCTCTGATCCTTGCCCGGATCTTCCGCCATCCGCAACAGCGGAGCGGGCGGGCCATTGACCACGCGCGCGTAGTGCCCGGTCGCAAGCGTCCGCGCCCCCAGACGCTCGGCCAGCTCGAGCATCGCGTCGAGCCTCACGTTCCCGTTGCAGCGCACGCACGGGTTCGGCGTCTCCCCTGCCTCGTGGTCTGAGAGCCAGTGCTCGACGACACCGGCGCGGAACTCCGCGCGCAGGTCGATCGACAGGTGTGCCATTCCCAGGCCGTGTGCCACCTCGCGGGCGCCGCGCACCGCCTGCGCCGAGCAGCAGCTGGCCTCGCCGTCATTCTCCTGATCAGACCACAGCTCCAGCGTGACCCCGACGGCCTGCGCGCCTGCGCGTGTGACGAGCAGCGCCGCGACCGCGCTGTCCACGCCGCCGCTCATCGCCACCAGCGTGCGGTCCGCCGCCGGGGCCAGGACAGCGCTCGCGCGTACGGCGCCGCCGAGCGCGCGATGCAGAGCGTCGGACGCCAGCTCCGCCGCGTGGCGCTTGGCCGCGCTCAGTCCGCCCAACTCCCGCGCGATCTCCTCTGTGCCGATTCTCGCCGCCTGTAGCAGCGGGACGCCGCGCACGAGGCCCACCACCGCGCTGCCGGCGGCGATCGCCGCGCCACAGCCGCTCGCGTCGAACCCCGCATCCGTAATACGTGCGTCGGGGCCGGCGGGATCGAGCGCAATCGAAACGCGGATCAGATCGCCGCAGGCCGCGCCGCCCGCCGCGCCCGTGAAGGCGTGCTCGGGGACGTGTCCGCGTCCGAGTGGTGCTTCGAGATGCTGGGCGAGGGCTTCCGGGCTGCTCACCCGAGCGAGTCTACGATTCCTGGCGCGCTTCGTCGATCGTCTGCTCGATCGCGAAGGCATCCGTCAGGCCATTCATCGTCGTTACCGCACCATGCCGGTTGATGATCAGGATCGTCGGTGTCCCGTACACCTGCACGGTCTTCGTGAACGAGCCGAACGATGTGACCTGCGCCGCGGTCGCATAGTGGACCGCGATCTTCTTTTCCAGTTCAAGCCCCGTCGCCAGGCGCAGCTTGCGCACCTGCGCCTTGTTGGGATGCACCGCAACCTCGTGGTGCGCCGCCAGCAGGATCTGCAATTCTTCGTGCACAGCGACGTCGTCGGCGCCCTTCTTGTTCCAGAACAGCACCACCGCGACTTCGCCCCGCTTGAGCTCGCGTTCCACGGCCACCTGCTGGGCGGGAGCAGCATGCACGGCGGTTTTCGTGACGGTCGTTGTGCCGCTCGGGGAGCCGTGCGTCGAGCGGGTCACAGTCACGCTGCTTTTCGTCACGGTGGGAGCGGGGACCGCGGCGTGCTTCGAGTGGATCACGGTAGTGCTCTTCGTAGTCTTGACCACCTTGCTCCCCGACGCACCTGCCTGCTTGGCGTGGGTTACGGTTTTGCTCGACGTGGTGACAGTTGTGCCCTGAGGCGGGGTTTCCGCCGAGGCGGCCGCAGACTTGTTCGCCGCCTGCTGGGATGCCGCGACCGCTTCGCGTGCGTGGGTGACCGCGCGGGTCATACCTTCGATATGCGTTGTCCCCGCAGGGGCCTTCGCTTTCGCCGCAGCGGCAGGCGCAGGCGTGCCGGCGACGGGCGTCGAGCTCGAGCTGTGTCCCTGCAGGGCCACGAACCACACCACCGCAAAGAGCACAACCGCCGCGAGGGCGATCTGGAAGGGACGGGAAAGCTGTGCCATCGCTCCCCTTTCGGCATTTTTCGACGAAGAGTTGAACCGCGCAAAACCCGCTGGACCGTCAGAGGGTGCGCAAAGCGCGTAAAACGGCGTGCACGACAGTGTCCGTGGGGATCGTCTCCTGCCCTCCCCCCTGCATGTCCTTCAGCACCGTCTGCTCCTGCTCGACGATCGCGACGTAGCGGGCATCGAGCGCGTTTGCATACCCCAATTGACCCTTCAGCGAGCGTCCCGCCAACTCCATCTGGGCCGTCAATCCGGCAGATCGAGCCGCGCCCATCACGCCGAACCCGGCCTTCCTGTCGCCAAGCGCGACGAATAGATCCAACGGGCTCGTCGCGACCGGCGCCGGCTCGCCCGCCAGCAGGATCCGCTCGACCCCGGCCGCCCAGCCGATGCCGGGCGTCGAGGAGCCATCGCTGGACGGTCCCTTGATTTTCTCCACCAGCCCGTCGTAGCGGCCGCCGCCGCCCACGCCGCTCTGCGCCCCGAGCGCATCGGAGGTGAACTCGAACACTGTGCGCGTGTAGTAGTCCAGGCCACGCACGAGCGTCGGATCGACCTCGTATGCGACCTCTGCCAGATCGAGCAGCTCGCGCACCTGCGCAAAGTGCTCGCTGTCCTGCATGCTCAGGCGATCGAGCAGGCGTGGCGCGCTCTCCATCACCCGTTTCGTGCCCTCGTGGTCGGAGTCGAACGCCCGCAGCGGGTTGAGCTCGATCCGGCTCTTGACCTCATCGGACAGGCTCGCTTCGTGCTCGCGCAAATGTGCCTGCAGCAGCTCGCGGTACTCGCCCCTGCTCTCTTTGCCGCCCAAGCTCGACAGCCGCAGCCTGACCCCGCGCACGCCCATCTCCTTGAGCAGCGCCGCCAGCAGCACGATCGACTCGGCGTCGACCGCGGGATCCTCGGAGCCAAGCGCCTCCGCCCCCACCTGCCAGAACTGCCGGTAGCGCCCCGCCTGGGCCCGCTCGTGGCGGAAGAAGCTCGACAGATACCACAGCTTCACGGGCTGTTTGCGCTTGTGCATACCGTGCTCCACGTAGGCCCGGCAGACCGGCGCGGTGCCCTCCGGGCGCAGCGTCAGCGAACGTCCACCGCCGTCATCGAGGGTGAACATCTCCTTCTGCACGATGTCCGTCGAAGCCCCGACCCCGCGCGCGAACAACTCGGTCGCCTCCAACGTCGGCGTCTCGATCCGCTCATACCCCGCCCCCTCCAGGATCTTGCGCGCGCTCTCCTGGAGATTCGCGCGCACCCCAGCCTGCTCCGGCAGCACGTCGAACGTGCCCCGCGGGGCTTTGATCTGCTCTCCGCGGCTCAACTTCGGGCTGCCGGGTCCGCCACGGCGCGCGCCGCCGGCTCGGGCCCCTCGCCCGTCGCCGGCCTCTCCACGGGAACGCGCAGCTCCTGAAGGAACGGGTTCGTGTCGCGCTCGCGTCCGAGCGTCGTTGTGCCCATGTGCCCGGGGTAGACCGCCGTCTGCGCGGGAAAAGCTCGCAGCAGGCTGCCGATCGAGCGCTCAAGCACGTTCCAGTCGCCGCCCGGCAGGTCGGTGCGGCCGACCGAGCCCGCGAACAGGACGTCTCCCGAGAGCAGCGCCCGCTCTCCCGGTATCCGCTCGCGTACCTGCCCGCTCTCGTCCGCGGACGTGACCTCGCGATCGGACGCGGCCGCGGCGATCGCATAGGTGACGTGCCCCGAGCTGTGCCCGGGCGTGAACAGCACCTCGATGTCAAGCCCCGCCAGGCTCAGCCGCTCGCCACCCTGCACCGTGTGGTCGGCCTCATAGCTCTCGAACGGCCCGAACCCCGGCGGCGTCCAGCTGTTGACATCCGCCAGCACGCCCCGCTCGATCTCCGGGCAGTAGACCGGCGCGCCCGTCGCCCTGGCCACCTCGGCGACCGCGCCAATGTGGTCGAAGTGGCAGTGCGTGATCAGGATCGCCTCGACCTCCACTCCCAGCGCCCGCGCCGCCTCCAGCAGCCGCTCGGCCTCCGCCCCCGGATCGATCATCACCGCGCGCTTCGCCTCAGCACCGCGACGCACGATGTAGGCGTTCTCCTGGATCTGCCCGACGGTGAACATCCTCACATCCACCTCGCCGCTCGGGGCGGGCGAGTTCGATTCCCCGCGCGCGTCACTCATCGCGCCGCCGCCTTGCCACCGCCCTGCGCGGCTTTTTTACGCATGCGCCGGTTGAACATCCACATGTCCGTGTAGTAGCTGATCGGGATGTAGATCAGCAGCACGATCGGGAACAGCGCGATCGCCTCGTTGGCTTTCTTGATCAGGAGCAGGCTGACGAGCAGCATCAGCACGGCGGCGATCATCGCCCGGTAGAACGCGCCGAGCCACGTTGGCGGGCGGTCCTGCCTTGCCAGCTGCGGCTTCTTTTTCCCGGTGGCGTCAATGCCCTTGCCGCTTTTCTCGGCGGCCGTCGGCTTGCGTCCGGTGCGACCCCGCGATTCGACCACCCCGGCCGCGTTTCCGCGGTGCTTGGTCTGGCGCTTGCGCTTTGTCTGAGCCATCCTCTTAGCCTACCGGTCGTGGCCTTCACGCCCGCGATCCGGCGCCGCCAACACGGGCGTCATCCGCTCAGTGCGTTCTCGATCACGTGGCACGCCGGGTCGAACCCGACCAGCTGTAGATCCTCGGGGAAGCCCTCCAACGCCGCCCGCGGCGCGAGCCCGACCAGCTCAGCACTGGCGAGCGCGGCGTGCCGGCGCACCGCCTGCACCACCCGCGCCAACGACACCTCGCTGGGGCGCTCGACGTTCATCGACACCTGCGCGACCGCACCGCCCAGTTCCACCCCGATCGCGCGCAGTCCAGGCAGTCCCTCAACGCCACCCTCGCGGATCAGTCCCGCGATCATGCGGGCATCCTCAACCGTTGCCGGTTGCTCGAGCTGCAGGTTGAACGCCACCAGCGGCTCCCGCGCGGCGACCAACGTCGCGCCCGCGCCGGGGTGCGCCTGCAGCGGGCCGAAGTCCGGCCGCAGCTCGCCCGAGCGCATCCGCTGCGCCAATCGCGCCGCGCCGCCCCGGCGCATCTGCGCTCGCGTGCGGGGTGGGTCACCGGTCAGGGCGCCGTAGAGAAACACCGGCACGGCGAGCTCCTGGCCGATCCGGTCTGCCACCACCAGCGCCTCGGCGCACGCGACCCCACGCGCGCCGTCGTCGAGGTAGACGACCGGCACGACGTCGATCGCGCCGACATGCGGGTGTGCGCCACGCCCGTCGCCGATCTGGATCTCCTCCACCGCCACCCGCGCGCCTTTGAGCAACGCGTCGGCGAGCGCGCCCGGGTGAGCAGCCAGCGTGAACACCGTGCGGTGATGGTCTCTGTCGGAGTGTCTGTCCAGCAGGCGCACACCCTCTGCCTCGGCGAACGCCGCCCCAATCGCGTCGAGCGCCGCCCGATCGCGGCCCTCGGAGACGTTGGGCACCGCGAGCAGGGTTGGTGGAGGTGTCATTTTCCGCACTCGTCTTCCGCTCAGGAGGCGACTGCCGTCGCGGGCGCCTGGATGCCCTCGCGCAGAGCCGAATCGTCGATGAAGAACTCGTGCGCGAGGTTGGCGATGAAGCGGGCGAGATCCGCGTGCTGGTCGGGGCGCCAGCACTCGAGCAGATCCGTCAGGCGCTCTTCGCCGGTCGCCTTCAGGCGCTCCAGCGTGCTGTGGCCGGCGGCGGTCAGCCCGTAGGTGAGCGTGGCATCCCGCAGACCCGCCGCGGTTGACCGGTTGCCGCTTGCGGTGGCCGGCCCGCCGGCGGCCGGCTCATGGCTGCCCGAGGCGCCTGGCTCCGGGACGATCAGCCCGAGCTCGAGCAGCCGGTCCCTGGCTCGGTCGAGCGTCGCCACTTCCACGTGCGCGCGGTCAGCGAGTGTGGAAAGCGAAACCGGCGCGTGCTCTGAGAGCCGCGCGAGCAACCAGCATGCGGCGGGGTCGAGCTCGACGCCCGCGCGCAGGGCCACACGCCGGATGATCTCGCGTGCGCCCTCGCGACGGTCGAGACGCCCGATCTGCTCGATCACCACAGCCAGCGAGTCTGAGCCACGCGGGCTGGCGAAGGTATCGGCCATGTCGGGGCTTGCGACGGTCTCGCGCAGCGGCAACTGACGGATGAACCAGGAGAGTGCGAACGCGACGATCGCGAAGGCGGACGCCACGAGGAAGACGGTGCTGAGCGCGTTGGTGAAGGCATGCAGATAGCCAAGGCGGAGCAGCGACGGCAGCTTCGCGATTGCCTGCGGGTTGACCTGGCCTCCGGTGCCGGCGTGGCCGGCGACGCCGGCTGGAAGGACGCTCTTCAGCTCGCTGGTGAGCCGGTTGGCGAAGATCGCGCCGAGCACCGCGGTGCCCAGCGATCCGCCGATCGAGCGAAACAGCGTGGCGCCCGAGGTCGCGACCCCGAGGTCTGAGTAATCGACCGCGTTCTGCACGGCGAGGATCAGGACCTGCATGACCATCCCCAGTCCCAACCCCAGGATGAACATGAACAGCGAGATCGAGACCCTCGAGCTCGAGGGAGACATCGTCGAGAGCAGGTAGAGCCCGACCGTCATCACCGCGGTCCCGGCGATCGGAAACGGCTTGTAGCGGCCGGTGCGCGTGATCAGCTGCCCGGAGAGAATCGAGGTGATCAAGAGGCCACCCATCAAAGGCAGCAGCTGCAGTCCCGATCCAGTCGGTGTCGCCCCCTTGACGACCTGCAGGAACAGCGGCAGGTAGGTGACCGCGCCAAACAGCGCGAAGCCGACCACGAACCCGACGGCGCCGGTCACGACGAACACGCGGTTGGTGAGCAGCCGCGGTGGCAGCACCGGCTCCGCGGCGCGGCGCTCGGCGAGGGCGAAGGCGGCGAGCAGGAGCACGCCGGCGACCGCGAGTGTGACGATGAACGGCGAGCCCCAGGCGTAGGAGGTGCCTCCCAACGAGGCCGCCAGCACGATCGCTGTCAGGCCGGCGGCAAGCAGGGCGGTGCCGAGGTAGTCGACCACGTGGTGCACGCGTTCGGTGACGCTGGGAAGCGTGGCCGCAAGCACGAAGAAGGCAAGAATCCCCAGCGGCAGATTGACGTAGAAGATCCAACGCCAGCTGAAGTCGCTGGTCAAAAAACCGCCGAGCAGGGGCCCGGCGATGCTGGCCAGACCGAACACGGCGCCGAACAGTCCCGTGTAGCGGCCGCGCTCGCGTGGCGGCACGACATCGCCGATCGCTGCCTGCGCGCTGACCATCAGCCCGCCGCCACCCAGCCCCTGCAGCGCGCGAAAGGCGATCAACTCGTCGAGGCTCTGGCTCTGACCGCAGAGCGCCGAGCCGATCAGGAACACGATCAGGCCGGCCTGCAGCACGACCTTGCGCCCGTACATGTCGCCGAGCTTCCCGTACAGCGGCGTGACCGCGGTCTGCGCGAGCAGGTACGCGGTGACGACCCAGGAGATGTGGTCCAGGCCGCCGAGGTCGCCGACGATCGTGGGCAGCGCCGTCGCGACGATCGTCTGATCGAGTGCCGCCAGCAGCATCACGAGCAGCAGACCGCCGAACACCAGCCGCAGATTGGGCGGGTCCGGGGTATTCATGTCGGGGCCGGCCAGGGCGGCGCCTGCAGCGGCGTTCAATGCACCCTCCTCGGGAGAAGCGCTCAAGTCTAGAGCTCGTGTGAACGGCGCCCCTGGGGCTCGGTGTGAACGACGACGTCGAAGATGTCCGGGATCTGACTGCGCAGCTGCTCCTCGAGCTCGCTGGCCAGTTGATGAGCGTCGATGAGCGAGGCATCGGCGCCCACCTCGACCGTGAGAAAGACGACACGCCCAGTTTTCGTGGACAGCAGCCGCGCCGAACGCGGCTCGCCGGCGGTCCGCTCGCGCACGAGACGCTGAATCTCCGCCACGGCATGCCGGTCGGCACGATCATCGGCGGCGCGGGCGAGCAGGGGGAGCTCGAGCGGCTCGAGATGGGTTTGCACGTCGGCCACGCCGGGCCTCGCACGGATCGCTCGCTCGACACGCTCGGCGACGGCGTGCGCCGCCTGCAGGTCGAGATCGGCCGGGAACTTCAGGTGCAGGGCGACGCTGACCGCCCCCGCCTGCTCGAAGATCGTGATGTCGTGGGTCTCCCGGACCAGTGGCTCGGCCAATGCGATCGCGAGCACACGGTCGCGGAGGTCGAGACCGCTGCGGCGAGGCTCGACGTGGACGACGACATCTGAGCCGGGCAGCGCGCGCTCGATCGCCGCCTCGATCAGGTTCGCGGTCTCATGACCCTCGACAACCGCTTGGCCGGGCGGCACGGCGACGACGACATCGGCGAAATAGCGCCCGGCGGACTCGCGCAGGCGCAGCCGCAGAAGCTCAATGTCTCCTTCCAGGCGCGCGATCGCTCGCTCGGCCGCCTCCCGGGCCTCGGCGGGAGTACGGTCCATCAGCACGTTCGCGTTCTCAGTGATCAACCGTGCGCCGGTGGCGAGGACGATCGTCGCGATCACCAGCGCGGCGACCGCATCGCCCTGGGCAAAGCCGTCGCGCACGAGCAACAGCCCGACCAGGACCACGACGGAGCCCGCCATGTCCCCGGCGAAATGAAACGCGTTCGCGCGCAACGCGGGGCTGCCGTAGCGCCGTGCGGCGCGCAGGGAGACGATCGTGCGGGCGAGGTCCACGACCAGCGCGACCGCGATCACCGCAAAGACGTAGAAGCCGGTGTCGGGCGTGCCTTCGGTGCTGAGCAGATGTTTGATCGCGCCGACCGCGACGATCGCGCCGCCGGCCAGCAGGATCGCCGCCTCGCCCAGCGCTCCGAGGTTCTCGGCGCGACGGTGACCGTAGGGATGCTCGGGGTCGGCCGGCTGAACGGCGAGGCGGACGGCGAAGTAGGTCAGCGTCGCGGCGACGACATCGCCGCTGGACTCGATCCCGGCCGAGATCAATCCCAGGCTGCCGGCCAGCAACCCGGCTCCCAGCTTGAGGATTACCAGCAGGCCCGCCGCGACGATCGACACGATCGTCGTCCGCTGCGGTACGCCCGGGAGATCGCTGCCTTGCGGATCTGGCATCGCCGCAGACTACGTCCCGTCGGCCTTCAGTGGAGCGTGGCGGACATCCACGGGCGATCGACGCAGATTCGCTCGGCGGCTATCGCCGGATCACCTTCCGGCGATGGCGCGGCGCAGGCACTGGTGGGCTCACGGTGACGAGCGCGGCGCTGTCGGGCGCGAGCTCGAGCGCGATGGCGCCCGAGCGGGCTGAGGCACTTTCAGTCGGCATCGACGTGCTCCAGGAACCGTTGGCCGCGACAGCACGACCGCCGAGCAACACGCCGCCGGTGGCGCTCTGTGAGGGCGCTGTGAGGCGCAGGATCCGTCCCGAGCCCAGACCGGCGCCCACATTCAGCAGCAGCGCGAGCGGGCTCGCGCCGGGCTCCTCGTCGTCGGCGAGCACCACCTTCAGCGAGTGATCGGGCCCCGCGAAGGACGCTGCCACGAGGTTGGGTTGGGGTTCGGCTGAGATCGTCGTAGGCAGCGGGCGATCGCCGGCGAGCGAGCTGGTCAGCAGCAGCGCGTACCAATCCGGCTGGGCGCGCAGACTCCCGCTCGCGAGGGCCGCCGGATCGGGAGCACACAGGGGCGTATACCCGGTGCAGTTCGTTGGGTTGCCCTGGAGGTTGATACCCGCCGCCCCCGCGGCCATCGCCTGGGTGATGTAGCCGGTAGCCCACAGCGTCGAGGCGAACGTGTCGCTGATCCCCGCGACTCCTCCGCAGGAGACGGAGTTGGCCTCGTCGAGACGAAATGGGATGCGGTACGCGTTCGCCACCGACATGTAGGTCGTAAGCGACTGCGCCTCGCGTTCGCGGGTCGCTGCGCTGAGCAGCGTTTCGATCGAGGGCGCCGGCGTCTGCGCACACCCCAGCGGATAGTGGTGCCCGGTCAGCAACGCGGGCTTCTGCGAGAGCGCCTCCTCCTCGCCCCATTCCGGGAAGACGCCCGAGCCGGACACATCGGGACCGGCGATCGGGACCCCCGGGGTGAGCGCATCGATCGCTTCGCGGTAGCTCGAGACTTCTTCCTCGTAGCCCTGCGCGATCCAGGGAAGCTGGCGAAAGCCGTGGCTGCCGTAGGCATTTGGCTCGTTGCCGATCTCGACCGCGGCGAGATACGGTCCGAGCGCGCGGTGGGCGGCAGCCACCTCGCGCGCGGCGGCCGCCGGTTCATAGTGAGCCATGCCGACTGTCAGCAGGACCTGCCAGCCGCTGCGGCGGGCGAGCACGCCGAGCGCATGCATCTGTTCGGGTCCGATCGTACTCGTGGCCCACGCCGGCCGTGGGGTGGCTGCGTCGGCCCAGGCGACGTTCTCGTCCGCGGTGATGCCGCCGAAGCGCAGCACGCCGGGCCCCAGTGACCGCAGCAGCCTGACCAGGTCGCCGCGCTCTGCGTACTGCGCGAGCTGGCCGAGCGCGGCCACCTCGAAGGAAAGCCCGAGAAACCGCTGGGGCACCGGCGGGCCTGGAGCGAACGGGTCGATCGTCACGGTCACCGGGAGTGGGGTTTGCGCCGGCGCGCCGCCTTCAGTCGCGGCGGCGAGCAGGGGGCTGGGTGAGCGGCTCGTCTGCGCGCCGGCCTCGATGGTGGCCGGGATCATGAACAGCGCGCAGGTTGCTACAAACAGCAGGAGCAGGATCAGCCGTCGCGGAAGCGCCATGTCTCCAGTAAACAGGCTTCGTGTCTGATCGTTGCGCAGGCTCGGTCGTCGCACGGCGCCGGGGACAGGTCTGGCGCCCGCTTGTGGTCTCTAATGAGGCTTGCAGACGGCGTACCAGTCCGACTCGAGCTCCGGTGCGCGCTCGCAGACCTCGCAGAGGATGCTCAAGACAGCGCGGCGCCCGAACTCCTCGCGTTCAGGGCGCTCCATTGAGAGCGGAGCGTCCGCTTTCCACGTGGCCCTGAGTTCAGCATCGACTTTCGCGAACCGGACGTCATCGCGATTGCGGGTGTCATCGCGGTTGCAGTCAAGACGCAGCCATAGCAAGTCAAGAGCGTCGGCAGGAGCCGCGAAGCCCGAATGATGAGTGATTTTGAATGTCACGCTTGCGCCTCATTGCGCTGACTGTGGCGCTCGCGCCAGGACAGGAGTGGCGTTCTCGGAAGTGGCGTTCTCGGCCCAGTTCTGAAGGAACTTCTCGGTATCGGCCACGTCGAGAGGCCGGGCGAACAGGAAGCCCTGCCCACTGTCGCAATTCTCGCCTCTGAGCAGGGAGAGCTCTTCCTGTTGCTCGATGCCCTCGGCGAAGGTCTCGATCGAGAGCGACTTGCCGAGCTGCACGAGGGTGTGGATCAGCGTCTCGCCCTCCTGGTTGTGCTCCAGGCCCAGGATGAACGAACGGTCGATCTTCAGCGCGTCGACCGGGAAGCGCTGCAGGTGAGCCAGCGAGGAGTACCCGGTGCCGAAGTCGTCGATCGCGATCCGCACGCCGAGTGCCTTGACCTGGGCGAGCCGCCGCGCGGTCTCCTCGATGTTGCGCATCAGCGTGGTCTCTGTGATCTCGATCGTCAGCGCCGCCGGCTCGAGGCCACTGTTGCAGAGCGCTGCTTCCACGTCGACGATCAGCTGATCGGTGTCGAGCTGACGTCCGGAGACGTTGACGGCCATGCCGATCGGATAGCCCGCCCGACGCCACTTGGCGCCCTGAGCACAGGCCTCCTCCAGGACCCACTTCCCGACCTCGACGATCAGCCCCGTCTCCTCGAGCAGCGGGATGAAATCGTCGGGCTGGACGACACCGCGCGTGGGGTGCTCCCAGCGGATCAGGGCCTCGACTCCGTTGGGGCTCATGTCCTGCAGGTCGATCGTGGGCTGATAGGCGAGGAAGAACTCATCGTTCGCCAATGCTTCGCGCAGGTCCATCTCGAGCTCCATGCGGTTCTGCACCATGCCCTGCATCCCCGTCTCGAACACGACGTGGCGATTCTTGCCGTCCCACTTGGCCCGATACATCGCGATGTCAGCATCGCGCAGGAGATCTTCCGCGGAGGTGTGCTCTCCCGCCGCGATCCCGACGCTCGCCGTCACCGTGACCCGGGTCTCTTCGTCGGTTCCAAGCTTGAACGGGGGCTTGAGGGCATCGAGCAGACGCTCGGCGATCAGCTCGGGTCCCGCTCCCAGCGAGAGCTCCTCAGAGACCACGACGAACTCATCCCCGCCGAGGCGCCCCAGCGCATCGGTGGCTCGCACGACACCGTCGAGCCGCGCGGCAACCGCTTGCAGGAGCTCATCGCCGACAGCGTGACCGAGCGTGTCGTTGATGCTCTTGAAGTTATCCAGATCGACGAACAGCGCCGCCACCGGGGTCTGGCTGCGATGCGAGCGCACCAGCATCTGCTCGACGCGATCCAGGATCAACGTCCGGTTCGGCAATCCTGTCAACGGATCGTGCGTCGCCAGGAACGAAAGCTCCTCCTCGCGCCGCGCGAGCTCTGCATCCGTCAGCCGCCGCTCAGCCTCGTAGCTCTCGCACATCCGCAGAACACTGAACTCCAGGCTCAGCTGCAAGATGTTCAGCGCCTGCGACAGCGTGTCCGGCGAGACGCCCAGCTGCGTGGCACTACCTTTCAGTATCTCGGCCATCACGTTGCGCCACCAGTAACAGCGACGGGTCACCTCGTTCAGCGACGCCGCGCGGTGAGCGGCCAGCTCGGCGAAGATCTCCCACGTTTCCCGGCCGGCCTCAATCGCCACCTCCATACCCTCCCCCGCGATCCAGCGGGCCACCGCGATCGTCGAGCTGTTGCAGATCTTTTCGAAGCTCTCTTGCACCACAGCGTCGACGACTTCGCCCGACGCCGAGGTTCGCGCGACCGTCTGCTCGAGCACATCCCCGAGTCGCGCCTTCAGCGCCTCACCGAGACGAGCGAGGTCCTCCCCGGGCTCATCCGGCGAAACGGATGGCGGCAGCGGCACACGCATCTCATCCAATCCCGGGCTCGAGTTTGCAGAAGACATCGCAACCCAACACATCGGCAGCCAGCACCCATTTCATAAGCTCGACATCGCGCGGTAGGCAGGCGTCTGTGCACGGGCCGGGAACAAACCCAGAGGACTGCCGAACAGACATCTCTGGCGTGAGCAGCGCTCCGGCGGTACGATCCCGGGCTGTGAGCCGTTTGCGTGCTCTGAGATGCGTGGCCGCCGCCGCTGTGTTTGCCTGCGCGGTCATCCTGGGCGTCACCGCAAGACCGGCCACAGCCTTCTCCCTGAAAGAAAACCCCTTCCTCCAGCAGGGAGAAAAGCTTGTCGACTCAGAAATGAGCGCGCACGCCGAACTAGGCTCAAGCGTGGCGGTCTCCTCCGATGGTGACACGGCCCTCCTCGGCAGCCCCGCCTACAACGGCTTCAAAGGAGCGACGTGGGTGTATGTGCGCTCGGGCGCCGTCTGGACTCAGCAGGCGAAGCTCGAAGGCAAAGTCGCGAGCGCGCTTGCTCACCAGGGAGCCGGCGTCGCATTGTCGGCCGACGGCAACACAGCGCTGATCGGTGCGCCCGAGGACACGGGCAAAGCGGAAGAATATGATGGGGCGGCGTTCGTGTTCACCCGCGAAGGCACGACCTGGAAGGAACAGAAGAAGCTGGTGGCGACGACGGGCGCGACTGCCAAAGCAGCGCAAGGGTCGAGTGTGTCGCTGTCTGCCAACGGCAACACGGCACTCATCGGCGCGATGGACAACGAATTCCCTACCGCGCCGGGAGCGGCGTTCGTCTTCACCCGCTCAGGCTCCGCATGGGCGCAGCAGGACGGGGCGCTCATCGGTACACACCGCGGCGGACTGGTGCAGGAGGGAACCTCCGTGGCGCTCTCCGCCGACGGTCACACCGCCGTGATCGGCGGTCCGCGCGAGGAAGGCCAGTCCCCGACACCCGAAGAGGGCGGCGCGTGGGTCTTCACGGAATCGGGGTCGGGATGGAAAGAACAGGCGCAACTGCCCACGGGCACCGGCGCGGGCATACAGACGGGTGCCGGCCAGAGCGTGGCGGTATCAGGCAACGGGAATACGGCGCTCGTCGGCGGCCCCGGCTACGACGAAGCCCTGGGGGCGGCGTGGGTATATGTCCGCTCCGGCTCTACATGGAGTCAGCAGGGCGAAAAGCTGCTTGGTGAAGACGCAACGCTGAAAGAAGCTCAGCAGGGCCACAGCGTTTCGCTCTCCGAAAACGGCAACACGGCGCTGATCGGCGGCTATCACGATGACCTCTCAGTTGGAGCTGCCTGGGCCTTCGTGCGCTCGGGCTCCACCTGGACCGAACAAGAGAAACTCGTCGGTACCGGTTCCGTTGGAGGGTTCCCCACCCAAGGCTCCAGCGTTGCGCTATCCGCCGACGGCCTCACCGCCCTGGTCGGTGGCGCCGGCGACAATAGTGAGGTGGGGGCGACGTGGGTGTTCGCGCGGACACCAGAATCTGGCGGCGAAGAAAAACAGCCCGAAGAAAAACCGAAAGAAGAACAAAAAGAACCTCCTAAAGAACAGTCTCTCCCTTCCACAGGCAACGTCTCGACAGCCGCCGGTGCCGGATCCTCTTCTGATAACTCATCCTCATCAGACGGCACAAACAACCAACCTCCTTCCTCTCCCACCTCTGCCGAACTCGAAACAAAACTCGCAACCGCCTTCGGTCTCCCCTCGGCAAAGCTCTGCTACAGCAAGCGCTCCTTCAAGATCCACATCCAACAACCGCCCGGCTATCCGCGGGTCGTCTCGGCCGAGGTGTTCCTGGGCACAAAGCGCGAGCGCTCGCTCAACAAGAAGGGCCTCACCGATGAAGTCGTGCTCAAGCAGCTGCCGTATGGAACCTTCACGATCCGGATCGTCGCCCGCACGGTGAAGGGCACCCTGCTGACGGGCACGCGCACCTACCACACCTGCCGCCCTAAGCCGATCCATCCTCACGGCCATCCCCGCCTGTAGAAGGGGCCTTTTCCTTGCTGGGCGCCCTCAGTCAGGACCCCGCGGCACCCACTGGCTTGGGCTTCAGCGGCTTGCCGATCTCGCTGCGCAGGCTGAGGAACGCCAGCGAGCCGATCAACGCCGGGATCCACAGCGAGACCGCTCGGTAGACGAGCACCGCGGCCACCGCAACAGCGGCCGGCCGGACGCCGAACAGGACGAGCATCCCCACGAGCCCTCCTTCAACAGCGACGAAGCCCCCGGGGATCGGCAGCGAGTTGGCGAGCATCCCCACCAGGTAGGCCATCGCCACGACCCACACGCCCGGTGTGGCCCCGAAGGCAGCGAGGCACGCGTACAGCGCGAGGTTGTCGAACAGCCAGTATCCGACCGCACCAAGCACCCGCCAGTCGTGTTCGCGGATCAATCGCACCGCATCTTCGACCCCGCCGCTCAGGGCCACAAGCGTGACCGCCCAGCGGCCCTGCTCGAGTGGCCTGCGCGCAGCCGCGCGGCGGGCCCACGCCGCGAGCGCGAGCGTGCCGATGATGCTCGCCAGCGCCGCCGCCGCCGGCAGCAGCGTGAGCAGCGGATTGCTCGAGCCGGGGAGCACACCCAGCCACATCAGCACACCGATCACGATCACCGCCCCGACGTTCACCGCGCTGGTGAGCACGAACAGCAGGACCGAGCGCTTCGCGATGCGCGCCACCGAGATGCCCTTGGTGCGCAGCACCCATGCCCCCAGCGCCAGGCCCGCCAGACCACTGACCGAGACGACCGAGTTGACCGCCAGCTCCGACAGCGACAGGCGTGAGACAAGACGTTTGCCGAGCATCCCGAACACCAACCCGAACAGAACGACGTAGCCGGCACACGAGAGCAGCTCCAGGCCGATTGCGGCGCCCACCCACCAGGCATCCGCGTGGGAGATGCGCTGCTCGATCTCATGCAGGCCCGGCACCGCGAGCAACAGCGCGACAACGATCCCGAAGAAGACAGCAAGGCTGATGACACTGTTGCGCAGCGTGCGCGAATGCGCCGCCAGTTCGTCAGGGGTCTCGTCGATCAGGGGCTCCTCGATAGGGGTGCTTTGCTGCAACGGCGTCCTCCGGGATCTGTCACGGTAGCCTCCAAGGCGGATCACACCGGCTTTCCTGATTGTGCAGGTCGCAGCCCCATATTGGGTGGATACCGAAAATGTCCGAGCAACAACCACGAGTGCTGGTCGTCGACGACGAGCCCGCCGTCCAAACCGCGCTGTCGCGGGCACTGAAGCTGGAGCGCTACGAGGTCGCGCAGGCGGCCGACGGGCGCGAGGCGCTAGAGCGCCTGGGCGCGATGGCCTACGAGGTAGTGATCCTGGACGTGTCGATGCCCCACATCGACGGCCTCGAGGTCTGCCGGCGTCTGCGCGACGGCGGCGACAGGACGCCCGTGCTGATGCTCACGGCCCGCGAAGGGGTCGACGATCGCGTCGCCGGACTGGACGCCGGCGCCGATGACTACCTCGTGAAGCCGTTCGCGCTGCGCGAGCTGCTCGCGCGTGTACGCGCGCTGCTACGCCGGGCTAGCGACGACGACGATCAGGACGGCACGCTCACCTTCGAGGACCTGCGCCTGGACCGTCTCGCCCACGAGGCGTGGCGCGGCGAGCGGATACTGCCGCTGACGCGCACCGAGTTCCTGCTGCTGGAGATGTTCCTGCGCCATCCCCGCCAGGTGCTCACCCGCTCGGCGATCTTCGAGGATGTCTGGGGCTACGATTTTGGCGCGACCTCAAACTCGCTGGGCGTCTACATGGGCTACCTGCGCCGCAAGACCGAGGCCGGCGATGAGCCTCGCCTGCTGCACACCGTCCGCGGTGTCGGCTACGTATTGCGCGGGGCCTCGTGAGCTTTCGCAGGCGCATCACCTTCGTGTCAGCTGCCGCGGTCGCGATCGCCGTGGTGCTCGCATCGATCCTGACCTATGTGGAGGTCTCGGACCAGTTGCACAGCCAGGTCGACACCCAGCTACGCCACCGGGGCCGCGAGGCCACCGACCTGCTGCGGATCATCGACGGCCAGAACCACACGGCCGGCGCCACCAGGCGCCGACTACGACTGCGGCTCGCGGCGGAGCGGGCCCTGGGATCACCGCGGGGAGGGTTGGCGGCGAGTACCCACAGCCCCACCTCGTCGCAAGCAAGCGGCTCACGCACAGGCAACATCTTCGGCAGGTTGCCACCAGGCCCTGATCAGGTGCGCGGCTACCAGCAGGTGGTCGGCGCCAAGGGCGCGATCCTCGAACGCTCGGCGCAGGGAGTCTCGCTCCCGGTGGACGCCGGCACACGAGCGCTGGCCGCACACGGCGGCAAGCCGTTTCTCCGCGACGCGCGGGTGAACGGACTGCACCTGCGCGTGCTCGCCGAGTCGCTCGGCGGCGGCTACGCCGTCCAGTTCGCCCAGCCGCTGACCGAAGTCGACAGCCTGCTCAGCCGCCTGCGCCTGATCCTCGCGCTGCTCGACATCGGCGGCATTGCGCTCGCGGCCCTGCTTGGACAGCTGGTCGCCGGCACCGCCGTGCTGCCGCTGAAGCGCCTCACCCAGGCCACCGAGCACGTGGCGCTCACACAGGACCTAAGCGGCCGGATCGAGTTCACAGGCGTTGACGAGATCGGGCGCCTGGCGTCGAGCTTCAACGCGATGCTCGACGCGCTCGAGCACTCGATGGGCGCGCTCGACGCCTCCGTCCACGCGCAGCGCCAGCTGGTGGCCGACGCCTCGCACGAGCTGCGCACGCCCGTCACCAGCCTGCGCACCAACATCGAGATCCTCCAACAGGAGCAGGACATGGAGCCCGATGAACGACAGCGCCTGCTGGCCGACGTGGTCGAGCAGATCGGGGAGCTGACGCTTTTGATGAACGACCTGATCGAACTCGCGCGCGGCGAGGAGCCCAGCGCGGATACCGAGGATCTACGTTTGGACGTGCTCGTGAGCGACGTCGCCGAGCGCACGCGCCGGCACTCGCCCACCACCCCCCTGCTGCTCGAGCTCGAGCCGACACTCGTCGCGGGCGTGCCCGCCCGCCTGGAGCGCGTCGTGACGAACCTGCTCGACAACGCGGTCAAGTACAGCCCTCCCGGCGAGCCGGTCGAGATCGTGCTGGCCGATCGAGGATCCCGTGGATCGTCGATCGGTGACGTCGAGCTAACCGTGCGCGACCACGGTCCGGGGATCTCCGCGGAGGACCTCGCGTACGTGTTCGATCGCTTCTACCGCGGCGCCGAGGCGCGCGGGCGTCCCGGCTCGGGTCTGGGCCTGGCGATCGTGCGCCAGGTGGTGCGCCAGCACGGCGGGACGGTCGCCGCCGAGCGGGCGGCGGGGGGCGGGACGCTGATGCGTCTGCGCCTGCCCGGCGCCGAAGCAGTCGCACCGGAGTCTCCCACGCAGGGAGCGAGCGTCGGAGCGCTATCTTAATTATTGATCAGAACACCCGCATTCTTGATCTTTCGCTCACGCCGCGGCGCCTGTTCGCGAAAGCTCGCCGGGGAGAGGCCGTAGCGGCGGCGAAACGCTGTAGCGAAATGAGGCGCCTGGCGGTAGCCGACCAGACGCGCGACATCGCGCACCGGGATCGCCCGCTGCTCGATCAGCAGCTCGGCGGCGGCGGACATCCGCCGCGCGCGCAAATCCTCTTCAAAGGTGGTCTCGCCGAACTGTGCGTACGCACGCTGCAGCTGGCGGGGAGAGCTGGACAGGGCCTCAGCCACACCGATGAGCGTCAGCGGCTGGCGATAGTGCCGCGCGACCACCACACGCGCAAGTAGGTACAGGCGGCGACGTGTGTCGAGAGTCCCGGAGCGCACATCTCCTTACTCCGACCGTTCGCCCCAAACGGGACAAGGACTCTATGCATCCACGATCGAGATACCCGTCCTCGCAAGTCCTCGCGTCTGCATCGTCAATCCAGACAACGAGCCTTCACCTCGCTCAAGCGGAGTAGCGATGCGCGATTCGCTCGGCCGCGGCCTGGTAGGAGCCGCCGAACAACACGGCATGGACCAGCAACGGCAAGAGCTGCCACAGCTGGACCCGATCCTTCCATCCGTCGGTGAGCGGTATGACCTCGGCGTAGGCCGCGAACACGCGCTCGGAAGGCGCGCCGAAGAGCCTCAGCATCGCCAAGTCAATCTCACGATGTCCGCCATAGGCCGAGGGGTCGATCAACCACGGGCGCCCCTCCGCATCGGCCATCACGTTGCCACCCCACAGGTCTCCGTGCAGCCGGGCCGGGGGCTCGGCCGGACCCGCGAGCTCGGTGATCCGCTCACACACCCGCTCGACCGCGCGGACTCCTGAATCCGATAGAGCGCCGCGCTCCCGGGCGACCGACGCCAGCGGTCGCAGGCGCCGCTCGGCGTAGAAGGAGGGCCAGTCCGCGGTCGGCTCGTTGGACAGGCGTAGCGAGCCAAACTGCGACGGCGTACCCGCCCCGGAGCCGCCGAGGCGAGGATCTCCGAAGCTCGCGGCGCCCGCGGCGTGGGTGGCGGCCAGTCCGCGCCCGAGATCCTCCGCGCCCGAGGTGCCCAGACGGCCGGGCTCGATCCACTCCAGCGCGAGGTAATCCTCGCCGACCTCGATCACGCGCGGTGTCCGCAGCGCGCCGGGCTCAGCGAGCCAGGCCAATCCCTCGGCCTCCGCCGCATACTCTCCCGGGCCGGCATCCGCCCGCGTCTTCACGAACGCCGTGCCGCCGTCGGCGAGCGTGACGCGCCACGCCTCGTTGATGTCCCCGCCGCCGAGGAGCCGCGCACCGGTCGCTCCCGGCGGGAGGCTCACGGTGACTCGACGTCGCGGGATTGAGGATCTTTCAGTTGAGCCCCAACAACCTCCTCACGACCGCCGTGGGACTCCCGCAATCGCTCGCGCACCTGCTCGAGCTGGGCGGCGCAGGCCGCCCCGACGAGGTCGAGCACGTCCTCGAATCCCCGCGGCCCTCCGTAGTAGGGGTCGGGCACGTCGAGTGGGTGGGTGGGGTCCTGATCCATGCTCGCCGGGTCGAGCTCGCGCAGCAGTCGCACCTTTTCGCGCATCCGCTCGTCAGGCGCCATACGCCGTAGATCGGCGAGATTCGCGCTGTCCATTGCCACGATCAGATCGAAGTCCTCGAAATCCTCTGCTCGAACCTGCCGGGCGGCGCCCTCCAACACGATCCCCCGAGCGCGCGCCGTCTCCGTGGCGCGCTCGTCCGGCGGACTGCCGACGTGCCAGCCACCGGTGCCGGCGGAGTCCAGCTCGATTGACTCCTGGAGTCCCGCGTCGCGCACAAGCGCGCGCATCACACCCTCGGCGGTCGGCGAGCGGCAGATGTTCCCGAGGCAGACGAACAGGATCCGCACGGGGCGGGTGGTCCGTGCGGGGCGGGTGGAGGTCAATTATTCCTCCCCCAGTTCCAATACGGCCAGGAAAGCCTCCTGCGGAACCTCAACCCGCCCGACCTGCTTCATCCGCTTCTTGCCCTCCTTCTGCTTCGCGAGCAGCTTTTTCTTGCGCGTGATGTCGCCGCCATAGCACCCCGCGATCACGTCCTTGCGGAAGGCCTTCACGGTCTCGCGCGCGATCACGTGCGCGCCGATCGCCGCCTGGATCGGGACGTCGTACTGCTGGCGGGGGATCCGCTTGCGCAGCTTCTCGGTGAGCGTGCGGCCGATCTCGTATGCCTTGTCGCGGTGCACGACCATCGACAGCGCGTCGACCGTGTCACCGGCGAGCAGCACGTCGAGCTTTACGAGATCCGACTCCTTCATCCCGCTCAGCTCGTAGTCGAGCGACGCGTAGCCTTTGGTGCGGGACTTCAGCTGGTCGAAGAAGTCGAGCACGATTTCCGCCAGCGGCAGCTCGTAGTTCATCTGCACACGCTCAGGCGAGAGGTAGTGCATGCCCGAGTGCACGCCGCGGCGCTCCTGACAGAGCTCCATCACCGCGCCGACGAACTCTTTCGGCGCGATGATCGACGCGGTGATGAACGGCTCGCGGATCTCCTCGATCGTGCCCGGGTCGGGCATGTCCGAGGGGTTGTGCACCTCCAGCTGCTCGCCATTTGTCAACGTCACGTCGAACTCGACCGAGGGCATCGTCGCCAGCAGCTCGAGGTCGTACTCACGTTCCAGCCGCTCTTTGACGATGTCCATGTGCAGCAGGCCGAGGAAGCCGCACCTGAATCCGAAGCCGAGCGCATCCGATGTCTCCGGCTCCCAGCTCAGCGCGGCGTCGTTGAGGACGAGCTTCTCGAGCGCGTCGCGCAAGTCGGGGTAGTCGTCGGAGTCGATCGGGAACAGACCGCAGAAGACCATCGGCTTTACCTCGCGATAGCCCGGCAGCGCCTCCGTGGCCTCGGGTGGGTGGGCTCTCGATCCCTGGCTGCCGGGGCCGGACGTGCGCGTACGCGTGGTCAGAGTGTCGCCGACCCGCAGTAACGTGACGTCCTTCAAACCCGTGATCAGATACCCGACCTCGCCCGCCGCGAGCTGGTCGGTAGGCATCATCTGCGGGCTGAACACGCCAATGTCGTCGATGTCCGCCTCGGTATCCGTCGCCATCGCGCGGATCGCCTCGCCCTTCTTGAAGACGCCGTCGACGACCCTGATGTAGGCGATCACGCCACGGTACTGATCGAACTCGGAGTCGAAGATCAGCGCGCGCGGCGGCGCCTGCGGGTCCCCATGCGGCGGCGGCACGCGCGCAATCAGCTCCTCGAGCACCTCGCCCACGCCCGCGCCGGTCTTGCCGCTGATCTTCAGGATCCCCTCGGTCGGCTCGCCGATCAGATCGCTCACTTCGCCGGCCACGCGCTCAGGCTCGGCGCCCGGCAGGTCGATCTTGTTCAGGCAGGGGATCAGCTCGAGGCCCGCGTCAATCGCAAGGTAAGTGTTTGCGACCGTCTGCGCCTCCACCCCCTGCGCGGCGTCAACGACCAGCAGCGCGCCCTCGCACGCCGCGAGCGAGCGCGAGACCTCGTAGGTGAAGTCGACATGCCCGGGCGTGTCGATCAGGTGCAGCTGGTAGGTCTCGCCGTCCTTGGCGGTGTAGAACACGCGCACCGCCTGCGCCTTGATCGTGATCCCACGCTCGCGCTCCAGGTCCATTGAGTCGAGCAGCTGCGCGCGCATCTCGCGGGCGGAGACCGTGTGAGTGAGCTCGAGGATGCGATCGGCGAGCGTCGACTTGCCGTGGTCGATGTGCGCGATGATCGAGAAGTTGCGGATCTTGGCTTGGTCCATGGGCGGGCTACAGCGTAGATGGCGCGGGCCGCAACCCCGCGCTCTGTACACGCGCTAGCCTTTGTAGTGCGGCGGATCGCCAACTCGACAAGGATTCATTCAGCCGCGGCTACGCGCCGATCTTCGGACCGGCGGCCTGTCCAGGTGTGTCGAGAGTGTCACGCCGCCCAGGCAAGACACGCAGTCCTGAGACGTAAGTAGTAAGCGGCGATCTATGTTCGGGCGCTGGCCGATTGGGGGACCCTTCGGGGTCTCCCCAATCGGTCGGGTGGGCTTCGGCTCACCCGGCCTCTGCTCGGCCTACGCGCGCCCCAGCCGCGCGCGGATCAGACGGTTGACCTGATGGGCCTCGGGTATGTGCATCGTTAGCACCGCGCGCGTGTAGATCCACACGCCAGCTCCGCCCGCGGCGCCCATGCTGAGGATCTGCGCCGCCAGCGACTTTCCGAGCACGGCGTCCAGCGCATACCACACGACCCATGAGACCCCGGCCAGCAGGAGGGAGGCGACGGCAATCCGGGCGGTGATCATCGTCGTCTGGGCGCCTTCCAGGCGACCGTTCAAGCCGGTCCGCAGCCGGTGCAGCTGCAGGGCCGCCATCACGGCATTAGCGGCCACGGTGCCGATCACCAACCCGGCGATCCCCAGCGGCTTGTACAGACCAACGCTGACGATGATGTCGACGACGATATTCATCGCGGCCAGCCGTGTTGGAATCCAGGGTCGCTGTAGCGCGAAGAACGTGCGCGTCAGCAACAGGTTGATGCCCGCGAACGGTAGGCTGAACGCGAACCAGAACAGCGCTTCGGACACAAGGTGTGTGGACTCGGCATTGAAGTGGCCGCGTTCGAACACGAGCCTGGTGATCGGCGTGGCGAGCACGATCATGAACGCCGCCGAAGGGATCAACAGCAGGTTGATCTGGCGCATCCCGGTGCCCACGGTGCTGCGCAGCGACGCCGCATCGCGACGTGCGGCCAGGCGACTGAGGACCGGGAACAGGACGGTCGCGACCGCTACGCTGAACATTCCCTGGGGCAGCATGTAGATACGAAAAGCCTGGTCGATCGCCCGGGGGGCCTGTTCGGAGACGAGGCCGCCGAAGACCGAGTTGATCAGCTGGTCGAGGTTGACGATCCCCAGGCCGATCGTCACCGGCAGCATCAGCATGAACACCTGCTTGATACGAGGGTCGTGCCAGTCCAGGCTGAACTTCAGGCGGAAGTCGATCCGTCCGAGCGCGCCCAATGCCAGCGCCACCTGCACAACGGTGGCCGCCAGGATCCCGATCGCGTAGGCGTAGATCTCTTCTTCGCCGTGGAAGTGCGGCGCGAGCACGACGAGTAGCACGATGATCACGATGTTCCACACCGCCGGGGAGATCGCCGGAATAGTGAATTCGTCATGTGACTGCAGAACGCCCACGAGCAGACCGGTCACCCCCTGCAGCAACACGACCGGGAACAGCACCTGGGAGAGGCCGACCGTCAGGTCAGTCCATGGCACGAGCTTCGAACCGATGAACAGGGGCATGATCACCCCAGCGGCGAGGATGAAGAAGACGGTGATCACGCCCAGGACGATCAGCATGATCCAGAGCAGCGTCGAAGCCAGCCGCACCGCCTCTTTGCGGCGCCCCTGCTGGAGCAGATCGGTGAACACCGGCACGAACGCCGCCGACAGGGCCGCGTTCGCGAACAGGTTGCTCACGAGGTTCGGCACCTGGAAGGCGATCGTGAAGGCGGAAGCCGGGCCGCTCGTGCCGAAGTAGCCGGCGGCGACGATTTCCCGTCCCAGTCCCGCGACCCGTGAGATACCTGTGCCGATCGAGAAGATCGCCGTGTTGCGCGCCACGCCGCGGGCGGCGGGAGCGCCTATGTCCCCCGGCGGATCCCCGCTGTCCGGTGGCTCTCCCCCATCTCGTGGCTCCTCCCCAACCGGCTCCTCGGCGCTAGGCACCGGGGAGGTCCCCGTCAGCTGCGCGCTCGCAACCCGCTGAATACCCTCGTCCGGCAGATCCTCCTCCGGCGATGTCTCTGGCCCGGAAACTAACCCCTGATCGTCGGGCGGTCTCGGGCTGGGCGGCTCCGCGGGAGCTGGGGGTTCTCCGGGTACGGACAAGGCCGCTATAGTACGGCGCTCCGCGGCGCGCCCCGCAGCTTCTCTGCGACGCCCTGCGGCTTTCAGCCATGGCGAACATCCACTCCCAGAAGAAGCGGATCCTGCGGACCGAGCGCGAGCGCTTGGAGAACCGACGCTACACGTCGGCGATCAAGACTTACTTCCGCAGGCTCGAGACGACGATGGCCAGTGGCGACACCGCGACGGCCGACGCCGAGCACAAAGAGCTCGTCAGCACGATCGACAAGGCCGTCAAGCGTGGCGCGATACACAGGAACACCGGTGCTCACCGCAAGTCCCGCGCGGCCAGAGTCCGGACCGGAGCCTCCTCTTAGCTCGTAATCATCTCGATCGCGTGCAGCGCGATCGTGTCCTCGCCGAGCGTCGCGTATGGCGATCTGGACGAGGCGATCGCGGCCCCGCCGCGCGAGTCGAGCTCCATATCCGCGAGCGCGCCGAGCGCCTTCTTCAAACGCTCGGGGTCGGCCCGCGCGACGTCCGCGACGAAGCGCTCCGCCGCGCGCGGGGGCATGCGCAGGCCGCGGCGCACATCCCCCACCGACTCGCCTGCCTGCAACCGCAGCGCGATCTGTAGCGCCTCGCGCACACGCTGGGCCATCAGGTAGGTCAGCCCAGCCAGACGCTCGCCCTGGCGGCGGACGCGCAGGTAGGAGAGCGTCGCCTGCGCGGTGTCCCCGCCGACGAGCGCATCGGCCAGCGCAAAGGAGCGGTACTCGGCGGAGTGCGCGGCGCGGCGTTCGATCTCCTCGACGCTCACGCGCTGGGTCTCCCCCTCGACCTCCACTTCCAACGCGAGCTTCTCCAGCTCGCGCAACAGCCGTTGCTGGCGTCCTCCGACCTGGGCGACGAGCGCGTTCGCGGCGGCGGCGTCGAGTGAGATCCCCAGCCGCTCGGCCTGCGCGCGCGCCCACTTGCCCAGCTCCCACGGCTTGACCGTCGCCTGGGCGACGATCTGTCCGCCCGCGCGTTTGACCGCAGTATGGAGCGCCGCGGGCGCCTTGCTGCGGGCCTCCTCACGCGCAAACAGCGCAACCGTTGTGTCGGGTGGCATATCCCCCATCGCCGGTATCAGGTGCTGCTCGACCTCCACCTGCTTCCAACGCTCGACGCCGTCGACAACGATCACGCGCCGGCCGATCGCAAACGTCATCGCGCTCAGCGCCAGCGCCACACCAGCGGGGGTGCCCCCATCGCCGTCGAGCACTTCGACGCTCGCCGCGTCCCCCTGCTGCTCGGCAAGCGCCTTCAACCCCGCGCGGCGCTCGGCGACCGCGCCGTGGTCGTCGCCGTGGATCAGGTACGCGGGCTTCAGCTCTGCCATCAGCGCACGAGTGTATGCGCCCCGACCGACACTCCTTTCATCGCCCGCGTGCGAACCGCATGGGCTCAGCGCACGACGAGGTTCACCAGCTTGCCTGGCACCACGATCTCCTTGACGATCTGCTTGCCGTCGAGGTGCGCCTTCACGTTCGGCGCCGCCCTGCACAGCTCCTTCAGCTGATCCGTGTCCGCTCCGGTGGGGGCCCGCACGCGGTCGCGCAGCTTGCCGTTCACCTGGCACACCAGCTCGTACTCGTCGCGCTCCAGCATGGCCTGGTCGGCCTGCGGCCAGGGCTGTTCCCACACGCGCTCTCCCGTCAACCGATCGTAGATGTCCGCGCTCACGTGCGGGGCGAACGGGAACAGCAGCGAGGCGGCCATGCTCAGCGCGAAACGCCGGGTCTCGATGCTCGTGTCCTCACGCAGACGCGAGCATTCGTTCAGCAGCTCCATCACCGCGGCGATCGCCGTGTTGAAAGCGAACCGGCGCAGGTCGCTTGAGACCTTATCGATCGCCCAATGGGTCTTGCGCAGAAGCTCCTCCTCAGCGTCGGCGTCCGCCTGGGTATCGACGCGCTCCGCCGTCTCGACCGCCAGACGCCATAGCCGGCTCAGGAACCTGTGGACGCCCTCCATCCCCTCGTCAGACCAGTCCGCGTCCTGGTCGGGCGGCCCGATGAAGAGGATGTAACAGCGCGCGGTGTCGGCGCCGTAGCGCTCGATGATCGCCGCCGGCGAGACCACGTTGCCGCGCGACTTGCTCATCTTCGCGCCGTCCTTCGTCACCATTCCCTGAGTGAACAGCGCCTTGAACGGCTCTTCGAAGTCGAGGTGGCCGAGGTCGGCGAGCGCCTTGGTGAAGAAGCGCGCGTACATCAGGTGCAGGATCGCGTGCTCGACGCCGCCGATGTACTGGTCGACCGGCATCCACTCCCTCAGCGCCGCCGGGTCCCAGGCAGCCTCTTCGTTCGACGCGTCGCAGTAGCGCAGGAAGTACCACGACGAGTCCACGAACGTGTCCATCGTGTCGGTCTCTCTCCGCGCCGGCCCCCCGCACTCCGGACACTTCGTTTTGACCCAGTCCTCCGCGGCCTCCAGGGGCGAACGGCCCTTCGGCGTGTAGTCCTCGATGTCCGGCAGCTCCACCGGGAGCTCGTCCTCTCCCACCGGCACGATCCCGCAGCGCTCGCAATTGACGACCGGGATCGGGCAGCCCCAGTAGCGCTGTCTGGAGACCAGCCAGTCGCGCAACCGGTAGTTGACCGACGCGTGGCCCTTGCCCTCGCGGTCCAGCCATCCCACGATCGCGCCCAGGGCCTCGCGATTGGGCATGCCGTCGAAGTCGGGATGGGAGTTGACGAGCGGTCCATCGCCGCCGTAGGGAAGGCCCTCCTCGGTGATCTCGGCCGTGCTCGGGTCGGCGTCCGGCGCGGCGCTGGGTGGGCCTTCGATCACCCGCCGGATCGGTAGACCGTAGGCGCGCGCGAACGCGTAATCGCGCTCGTCGTGCCCGGGCACGGCCATGATCGCGCCGGTGCCGTACTCCATCAGCACGTAGTCGGCCACGTACATCGGGATCTGCTCACCGTTGACGGGGTTCGTGACCGTCCTACCGAGCGGCACGCCCGTCTTCGGCTTCTCGGCGTTACCGCGCTCCTCGTTTGACTCGTTCAGCGCGTGGTTGACGTAGTCGTGCACATCCTGCTCGTAGACGGTCCCCTCGGCAAGCCGCGCCACATCGGGGTGCTCGGGCGCCATCACGAAGAACGTCGCCCCGAACAGCGTGTCCGGGCGCGTCGTGAACACGGGGTAGTCGATCGGGTGGGCGGGATCCAAATCCTCGCATCTGAACGTCACCTCGGCGCCCTCTGAGCGCCCGATCCAGTTGCGCTGCATAGTCTTCACGTGCTCGGGCCACTCGATCCCGTCGAGGTCGTTCAACAACCGCTCGGCGTAGTCGGTGATTCGCAGGAACCACTGCTCCAGCTGGCGGACCTCCACCATCGCGCCGCAGCGCTCGCATGTTCCGTCCGCCTCCACCTGCTCGTTGGCGAGCACCGTCTGGTCTTTCGGACACCACTTCACCGCCGCCTCTTTGCGGTACGCCAGTCCAGCTCCGAGGAGCTGCAGAAAGATCCACTGTGTCCAGCGGTAGTACCTTGGGTCGTCCGTCGCGAGCTCGCGCGACCAGTCGATCGAGATGCCCCAGCGTCTGAACTCCCGCTGGAAGGACGCGATCGACGCGGCCGTAGAGTCGCGCGGGTGCACGCCCGTCTTGATCGCGTGGTTCTCCGCGGGCAACCCGAAGGCGTCGTAGCCCATCGGGTGCAGGACCCTGTGGCCCGTCCGCCGATGGTAGTGGGCGATTGCGTCGCCGACCGAGTAGACCTTCAGATGACCCATATGCGGCTCGCCGCTCGGGTAGGGCAGCATCTCCAGCACATATGAGCTGGATGCCCGCCCGCCCGCGGGTTCAGAGACGGTGGCACCCTCGGCGCTGTCGTTCGAGACCTCCCAGGTGCGCTCTCGCGCCCACAGCGCCTGCCAGCGGGGCTCGATCTCCTGGGGGTCGTAACGGTGCTCGGCCATTGCGCCGGAGGTTATCGGGCGGGTTAGGACGGAACGCTCACGCGGGCCGCGCGGTGACGGGTCGCTCAGCGGCCGCCGAAGATGCGCAGCAGCGTGAGGAAGATATTGATCACGTTGATGAACACACCGGTGGCGATCCAGATCACGTCGCGCTCGGTCGCCTTGCGGCGGATGATCTGGAAGTAGATCGCCAGGTAGGCGCTGACGATTACATAGATCGCGAGGTTCAGCAGGAAGCTTTCGCCGGAGCCGATCAGGATCAACACAATCGCGAGCCCGAAGACCCCCAGCAGCGCGAAGAACAGCGGGCGCATCCAGCGAATCAGATCGCGTGAGGTAGCAAAGCCGTAGGAGCCCATCACCCCGACCGTCAGCGCCGTGCCGCCGGCCGCCTGGTAGATCGCGCTCTGATCGACCGTCGCGTACTCGTTGATCACCGGCCCGAGTCCGACCCCGAGCAGCAGCGCGAGCGCGAACATCCACGTCATCCCCGTCGGCCCTTCGCGCAATCTGGGGACGAACATCTGCACGATCAGCATCCCGAACGCACCGATCTCGCAGATCAACGCCGTGCCATAGGGCAGGTCGCGGCCGATGTATGTGCCGGCCGCGGTGAAGGCGAGCGCGACCGCCACCAGGAACATCACCTGGCCGAGCAGGAACGTCGAGCTGGCCGCGCGGTCGGTCGCGTGGGCATCGAAGACGCTCAGTGCGGTCGGCCTCGACGAGGTGGTGGTTGCGAACGGATTCTCGGACGGCATCTGCGGTCTCCCCTAGTCTCTTTGCAAGCTCAGAAGCAACGCTACGTTAGCGCAGTCGTCTTGGAGAGATTTTACCCTGACGTGTCAGCCGAGACTGGCGCGACGGGCGCGCAGCGCTTGCACTATCTCGACCGGCGCCCGCTCGGGCGATCCTGCGTCGAACGGCGGTTGCGGGTCGTACTCGATCCCCAATTGGATCGCCTGCGCCGTCCGCTCGTCCGCGATCTTCGCGGCGAGCGCCAGCGCCATGTCGATGCCGGCCGACACGCCCGCGGCGGTGACGATCTTGCCATCGAACACCACCCGCTCCGGGACAGCGTCGACACCCAGCCCGCGCAGCTCCTCCAGCGCCAGCCAATGGCTGGTCGCACGCTTGCCTTTCAGCAAGCCGGCGGCGGCGAGGATCAGCGAGCCGGTGCAGACGGAGGTCGTCCACGTGCTGCGCTCGTCGGCGGCGCGCAGCCAGTCGTGCACCGAACCGTCGTCCATCAGCGCCTGGCGGCCGGGGCCGCCGGGTACAAGCACGACCTCCGGGTGAGGCAACTCCACGAGCGAGGCGTCGGCCGTGAGCGCGAGTTGGCCAGTGTCGGTGCGCTTCGGCCCTGGCTGCTCGGCGACGAACGTGACTTTAGCGCCCGGCAACCGGCTGAGCACCTCGTAGGGGCCGACGGCGTCCAGCGCGGTCAGCCGATCGAATAACAGGATCGCGATGTTCATTGCACTGTCTCCTTTTCCTGTGGGGCATAGAAGCGGCGGCGGTACTCCGCAGGTCCGACCTGCAGCGCGCGCAGAAACGCGCGCCGCATCGTCTCGGGAGTGCCGAAGCCGCACGTCACGGCGATCGCCGCCACCGGCGTGGCGGTGTCCTCCAAGCGCAGCCGTGCGGCCTCCAACCGCACCTGCTCGACGTAGCGCGCGGGTGTCACACCCGTCTCAGCCCCAAACGAGCGCGCGAAATGCCGCGGGCTCATACAGGCGCGGGCGGCGAGCGCCTCCACCGACAGGTCGGCCGCCGGGTTATCGACGACGAACCGCTGGACCTCGCGCAGCGGCTCGCGCGCGGGCTCTTGGGCGGCGAGCGTAGCGCTGAACTGCGACTGGTTGCCGGGCCGGCGCAGGAACAGCACGAGATGGCGCGCGATCTGGAGCGCGGCGTCGCGATCGAGGTCTTCCTCCACGAGCGCGAGCGCGAGGTCCATGCCCGCGGTGACACCCGCCGAGGTCCAGACCGGTCCGTCGCGCAGGAAGATCGGCTCGGGGTCTACGTTCACCGCCGGGTAGCGCGCGGCGAGCTCGGCGGCGGACGCCCAGTGCGTGGTTGCGCGGCGGCCGTCGAGCAGACCGGCCGCCGCGAGCAGGAGGGCGCCCGTGCAGACCGAGGCGGTGCGCCGCGCGGTCGCGGATACCTGGCGGATCCAGTCGAGCAGCCTGGGATCCGCCGCTGCTTGCCTGGAGCCATGCCCGCCCGCGACGATCAGCGTGTCGATCTTCGACGGCACAGAGGCAAGGCTCGCGTGCGGGGTCACGGTCAACCCACTGGAAGTTTCGAACGGCCGGCCGTCTACGCTGAGCAGCTTCAGCTCGTAGCCGCGCTCGCGCCGGCCGGACTCCTCAATCAACTGTTGAGCGCCCGCGAACACCTCAAGCGGACCGGTGAAATCGAGGCTCTGCACGCCGGGGTACACGAGGATCGCGATTTGGCGCGGTGCTCGCGTGCTTCGTGGAGTCTGCGTGATCTGCGAGGTGACATGTTGCTCCATTCCCCGATCATGGCCTACCACGAGTTTGTCCGCAAGGACATATTTCCCACGTTTCCTGCCAGTAGCTGGCCGGGCGCCTCACACGTTGCCGGTCGGCCTCGCGGTTACCATGGCTAGATGGAGCCTCAGTCTCGGGAATCTTCAGACGCGCTCGATGGTCTGAGCGGCACTCCGGCTCAGGTCGCAAACATCGTCGACGCGGCGGAACGCGCCGCTGAGGAGCTACGCGCCCAGGCAGAGGCGCGCGGACGCGAGCGGATCGCCGAAGCGGATCGTGCGGCAGAGCACCGTGTGCACGCGGCCGAGGAGGAGGCTCAGGAGATCCTCCAGGCCGCCCGTGCCCAAGCGGAGGCCGCCAGGAATGAGGCCCTCTCCGCGGTTGGCGGACTCCACAGCGAAGCCGACGAGCGCCTGCGTGATGCGGAGCGCATCCGGGGCGAGGCCGTCGAGGAGGTGAGCCGCCTACAAAGCGAGGCGCGGGAGGAGGCGGACCGCGTTCGGGGCGAGGCGCAAGCGAACGCCGCAGAGGTTCTGAGCGAGGCGCAAGCCGAGGCCGAGCAGTTGCTCGCCGGCGGTCGCGCGGAGTCCGAGCAGCTAATCGCTAGCAGCCGCGCGGAATCCGAACGGCTGCTGACTGACGGCCATGCCGAGGCCGAGCGCGCACTTACCGAGGCGCGCACGGAGGCCGCTCAGGTGTTGACCAAGGCGCGTGGCGAAGCAGAGCAGCTGCTCACCCAGGCGCAGGAGGAGGCCGACCGGCTCACATCCGGCGCGCGTGAGCAGACCGAGCGGCTGCTCGCCGCCGGCGGCGAGGATCTCACCAAGCTGCGCTCCAACGCTGAGGAACAGGCCCAGGAGGTGCGCGCGAAGGCGCGCGCCGACGCCCGCGAGATCGTCAGCGAGGCTCATGTCGTGGCGCGCGATGTTCTACGTGAGGGCACCGACCTGTCCCGCAACCTGCGTGAGCTCTCGGTCTCTCTGCACAACAACGCCGAGCGTCTGATCCGCGACGTGCGCTTGGCGCACGGCGGCCTGACCGCGCGCCTGGACCAAGCCGGCCCCGGCGTACCCCGCCGCGAAGACGACCTGCGCCTCCTCGGGCGTCGGGGCCGCGAGGATGACCCGGGAGACGACCTCGACGTACCGGAGTTCATTCCCCCGGAGTGACCAGAGCGCCCGTCTGGCTCCTCGCGATCTCGACGGACATTCCGTGATCGGGGCGGTACGATGACCTGCCTCGGGGCTATAGCTCAGCTGGGAGAGCGTCGCGCTGGCAGCGCGAAGGTCGAGGGTTCGAGCCCCTCTAGCTCCATGAAATCCGACTCAATGCGAACCGCGGGTACGCGGAAGGTCGGTTCAATTTGATCGCGTGCATCCACGCGGATTCCGTCAATCATGATGGGCTACGCTGCAGTCGGAGGTCCGAACCAGGTGGTCAGCGCTTCGGAGAGTCCGAGGTGGGTTCGGTCTCCCACCCAGGCGACGTATCCGTCGGGCCGGATCAACACGGCAGTGGGAGCGGTGACCACGCCAAGCACGGGAAGCTCCCACTCACCGGCATATTCAGCGTCGATCATCTGGACCCGGCCCGCCCATGGAGTGATGTCAAAGCCGTCCGACTCACCGAGGTTGAGCAGCACCGGCCGGGCATCGTGCAGCAGCTCGAAGACTCGACGCGGGCCCTCGGCGGTCACAAGATCCAGATCGGGCATGCGCCGTCCGAGCAGCGGATACCCCTCGCCGAGGTCGTAGCGAATGTCCAGCCCCGAGATGATCCCGGCGAGCAGCTTGCGAGGCTCGTCCAGGATCGCCAACTCCGACACGGCCTCGACTAAGGCCTTCGTACGCTCGTCCGGTCGTTGGAGCGCGGTCTGAGCCATCGTGTACCGAAGCGCGCGGGCGGCGACCGGGTGTCGCTCGTCGTGGTACGTGTCCAGCAGGCTCTCGGGAGAGGTCCCGTTGACGACCTGGGCCAGCTTCCATCCCAGATTCACGGCATCCTGCACACCGAGGCTGAGGCCCTGTCCACCCGCCGGGTAATGCACGTGCGCCGAGTCGCCCGCGAGTAGGACTCGTCCCGCGCGGTACGCCGCTGCCTGGCGGGTCATGTCGGTGAACCTCGAGATCCAGGTCGGGCTGTGGATCCCGAAGTCGGTGCCGTACACGGCGATCAGCCCCTCGCTCAGATCGCGCAGGGTGGGCTCGTCGCTGGCCCCGACCTGCGGCTCGGTCACCATCACGCGCACGGGTCCCTCGTCCTTGTAGATCACCTCGCCGTCGCGGACCTCGTACTCCAACCTGCCGAGCGCGTGCATGCCGAGGGCGTCATTGCGAATGCCCAGCTCCGGTTTCTCGGTCATCTCCACCTCGGCGATCAGGTTGCTCCTGGTCGCATCCCACCCGGGGAACTCGATGCCCGCTTCTTTGCGAATTAGGCTGCGTCCTCCGTCGCAGCCGGCGAGATACTGCGCTCGCAGCGACCGACCGTCGGAGCACTCGACGTCGACGCCATCCTCATCCTGAGTGAAGCCCGTCACCTCACGTCCGTAGTGGATCCGCACGGGCAGCTCGGCAATCCAGGCGGCCATGATCCGCTCGATCTGGTTCTGCCAGATGCCGAGCGAATACGGATGACGCGTCGGGAAGTCGCTCATGTCCAACACGGCCTCCGCGAGCCTTGGGACCTGAACCACCTGACCCTCCGCGAGGAAGCGATCGGCGACTCCACGCTGATCGAACAGCTCGATCGTGCGCGAGTGGAGGCCGCCGGCCCGCGAGCCGGCGAGTCCGTGATCGGGGCGCCGCTCGAGGACTGCCACGTCGACCTTCGCCAAGGCCAACTCAGCCGCCAGCATCATTCCTGTCGGACCGCCTCCGGCGATCACCACCGCATGCTCGCTCACGCGCATTTCATCACTCCCTTTTCCGTAGGTTCTGGCCCGCGGCGGGCGATTATGCGGCACGACCGGGGCTTGTAACAAGCCCCCCATGGGGTATAAATTGGAAGCGGAGAGGAGTGGGTAACCTCCTTTCCCTCATCGTCCGCTGGAGACGGACAATCTCCTCAGCCGATCGGCGCCAGCGAGTTGCCCGGCGCGATGCTCGAGCAGTTCTGCGGTGCCGGCAGCCCGGCGAAACGCGCGGCGAGCCAGGAGTTGGCCTCTCCCAGCCACATCGCTGCGCTCGGAACGTGACTGAGGTGTTCGTATTCCTCGTACTGCACGGAGACGCCGCGGCTGCAGTACTCGCGCGCGAGGCTGCGCACATCGCCCGCGATCATCACGCCGTCGCCGGGACCGATGCCTTCCTTGTTGCCCGGGGTTCCTTCGAGTTCGCCGCCGTTGCCCTGGCCAATGAACATCGGCATGCTGGGCGTGCCACGACTGCCCATGATCAGCTGGTTCGACACTTCGACGTAGACGGGCACGCTGTCGGGTGTCGGGTATTCGGGCTTGGCGAGCTGCGCCCACGTGAGCCCCGGGTACTCGCCGAGGACTTCGCCGATCGATGCACGCTGGAGCTTGTTGTAGAGCTGCAGCCCGTATTCGTTGAGGTACGGCTTCAGGTTGACGTGAAGGCTCGCGATATTCCGATCACCCCCATCGGAATCACGCCGGCCCAGACGGTGCTGCCTTCGTAATCGCAGCCGCGGCTGCCAAGCGATGCCTACCGCGCGAGAGCCTCTATCAGTGCATGTGCGTTGCGTGACAACGATCCACGCGTTCCTCAACAGTCGACACACAGCGCTGGAAGCTGATCGGGGCTGATCCCTTCCTCAATACACGCCAGGTATGCGATGCCCCGATGTATTCCGTCAATCGCGAGCACGATGCCGTCGAACACGCCGATCCGCATGACCACATCAGGCTTCCATCTGTTGCTTGCCATGTCGTCGACGAACCGGTCGACCCGCAGGTCGTCCGCCTCGTCCTCAGCTACGTGGAGCGCCTTGCTGCGTTCTCGATATATCGCTCGCAGTTGGCCGAACGTCTTGTAGCTAGTGCCCGGGTAGCCCATAAAGCTGGCGAACAGCGTTGGCGTCTGCGCCAGTTCCTCCGCCGATAGGGGCTTGAGAGCCATGCTGGACATCCTCCCTTCGGGGAGGGCATGCCCATATGGTCCGACGACCAAAGATGCCCATCTACAGTTGGACAGCTGCCAAGACTGACGCGGTGGCCACCTCATGCGAGCGGCTGCTGCTGGAAGCCCGTGTCCCAAGAATCACGTGATCGCCGGAGCGCGCGTCACACTGCGTCGAGATCGTCGAGTCGCGCGCTGGAAAGCAGCACCCGCGCACCGCGGAAGGGGACTGCCTCCGCTTCCAGCAGGCGCCGCTGGCGGGCTCCCTTCGCAAGCGAGCCGTCTGCGCGAACGACACGATGCCATGGCGCTTCGCGCGCATCGGCGCGGCTCAACACATGGCCCGCCAGACGCGGCGCGCCGGGTGAAACGTCGCCGTAGGTACGGACGTAGCCAGGCGGAATCGCGCGCACCCGCCGCAGGATCGCGGCCTGAGCGTCAATGCTCGCCTGTCGTGCCATGCGCGGGATGGTGCCACAGGCCGAGGGCTACCATGGACGTGAAGACCCCGGAACGGTCCCTGTGCAGTCTCCCTCGAGAGGCAGGCCAAACCGCCGGGGTTTCGTTCGTCCCGGCTCGCATGGCTCTCAAGCCGCGATCATTCCTCCTGATCACGGTCGGGGTCGTGTTGATCGCCGGCGAGCAGATAGACGAACGAGATCACACAGGCGCCCGCGACGGTCTCCAGACACAGGCCGATCACGGACAGGGCCGTGCCATCTGACAGCGACACCAGCGGTAAGCCGAGGACGAAGCACAGCAGGCCCACGCCGACGAGCAGCCGGTTGCGTCGCTCGACCCGGTGGACACCAGCCGGCTCGTCATCTGGCTCATCCGACTGGTGATCGTTCTGGCCGGGGGGCTGATGCACGATCGGCAGCATCCCAGACCGGCGCTTGCTCCACTCCACACGGGAGCGGGGATCCATGTCGCCGCCTCAGGCATCTGGCCTTGATCGACTCAGAGCAGATGTCGCAGACGCCAGCCGAGCGACGGACCGGAGACCGAGCGCGTCGCCACTGCGCTGGTCACACCGGTGCTCTCGCCGCGAACGGTCACAGCGGCCATCGACTTGCCGGCCCGCAGGCGGGTCATAGCCGGACGTACAACCACACGGACAGGGAGCGTGAGACCCCCCCAGCCGAGCTTCCGCAGGGCGTCCACGGTCACGGCCGTCGTTCGCCGGCCATCGGAAGAGATTGCGCTCAGCACGCGCGTGCCGGCGGGTAGCGCCGTCTCCACACGTAGGCTCGCCGCAGCCGAGTCTCCGAGCCGCTGGGCGCTTGAGAGGGCGGCTTCGATCAACGAGCCTTCCCTTTGACCGAGCACCACCCCGAGCACCTTCAGTCGCCGGCCTCCGATCGTGACCTGCTTGGCGAACACGAGGCACCCGCCCGCCGCGCGGTCTGAGCCCGTCTTCACTCCCACGTAGCCGCCTGATCCAACGAGACCGTTGAAGTTGGCGACCCGCCCCACCCCGGGCAGCTCAGCCGATGGCTCGTCGACGATCGTCGCAAACGCCGGGATGCTCATGGCTGCCAGTGCGAGCTTCAACTGATCGACGGCGGTGGAGACCGTTTCATCGTTGAAGCCACTCGGGTCGGTGTACATGGTCGAGACCATGCCGAGCTTGCGCGCGGTGGAGTTCATGCGTGCCACGAACGCCGTCAGCCCACCCGCGTCGTGAACGGCGAGCAATGCAGCGATGTTATTCGCCGAAGGCAACAGCAGCGCTTGCAGCGCCTGGCGCTCGGTGATCCGCTCACCGGCCTTCACGCTCAGCGTGGACTCGCCGAGGGCGAGACGCTGCGCCTCTTCAGCGACGTCCCCGGGCGTGATCGTCACCACGAACCCCTGCTCGCCTGCTGGGAGCGGATACTCGCGCAGGGTGAGGTACGCCGTCATGACCTTCGCCACGCTCGCGATCGGCACGGGGTTGGAGCCTCCAGTGCTGCCGAAGCTGCCAACCCCCTCCACCTCCACCGCGGCCTGTCCTTCGCTCGGCCAGGCGAGCACGGGTGCACTCCCAGGGAGGCGCACGTACGCTGGCAGCGTCCGGTGGAGATTGAGCAGCGGCGTGGCCTCCGTCGCGAGCCTCCAGATCGTCGCCGCTGCCAACAGCACGAGCAGTAGCGCACCGAGAGCCCACGCTCGCGGTTGACGAGAAGATCGCTCTCGGAGGCCTGGCTGGATCGTGCTCGCCACAGCCGCGAGACGCTAGCGCAGGGACAGGCGTTCAGCGACAGGTCCTCCGCCGCCACACCACCGTGAAAGCGCGCGATCAGCTTCCGTTGGCCGAGGCCGAACCCCCTATGCCCCCGAAGGGCACGTTCATCGAGTAGAAGATATATTCGCTGAAATCAAAACGTCAGCATAAGGAGCAGCAGCCGTGAAAACCGAGCTCCCCCCGGGTCCCCGCAGGTCCGCTCTGCTACAGACGATTGGCGCATGGGCCCGTCCCACGGCCTCGATGGATCGCAACCGCGCGCGCTACGGCAAGCGCTTCACGATCCGCCTGCTCGGCCAGCTGCCGTTCGTCGTGCTGTCCGATCCCGATGACATCAAAGAGCTGTTCATGGCGCCGCCCGATGTCCTGCACCCCGGGGAGGGCGCCAGCCTGCTGGAGCCGATCGTGGGCCCCAACTCGGTGATCCTGCTCGACGAGGGCCCGCATCTGAAGCAGCGCAAGCTGATGTTGCCGGCCTTCCACGGCGAGCGCATGCAGGACCTGGCCGGGCTAATGGTCGAGCTGTCCGAGCGCGAGGTGGACGCCTGGCCTCTGGATCAGACGATCGAGCTGCACCCGCGGCTGCAGGGCCTGACGCTCGAGATCGTCCTGCGCGCAGTGTTCGGGCTGGAGCAGGGCGCCCAGCTGGACGCCCTGCGCGAGCTGTTGACCGAGCTCCTCGCGTTCACCGAGAGCCCGGTGTCGTTCGTGCCGATCCCCAAGTGGATGGCCGGGCGCGGGCCGGTCGGCCGCCTGGAACGGACAAGGGCACAGGCCGACGAGCTGATCTTCGCGCTGATCGAGGAACGCCAGCGGGAAGGCTCGGGCGGCGCTGACGTGCTCACGTTGCTGCTGGCCGCCGAGCACGACGACGGCTCGCCGATGAGCCCAATGGAGCTGCGCGACGAGCTGATGACGGCGCTGGTGGCCGGGCACGAGACAACCGCCTCGCAGCTAGCGTGGGCGTTTGCGGAGCTGGCCGGCGAGCCGGCGGTGCAGGGACGTCTGGCCGAGGAGATACACGACGAGGACTCCGACGAGCAGTACCTGACGGCGACCATCAACGAGATCATGCGTCGACGCCCGGTGCTGCCCAACGCCGAGCCCCGCCTGGTCAAGCAGCCGATCGAGATCGGTGGCGTCAGCTATCCGCCCGGAGTGATCCTGACCGCCAACGCCCACCTACTTCACCACGACCCCGAGATCTATCCCGATCCCTACGCCTTCCGCCCCGAGCGGTTCCTGGAGAGTCAGGGCGGGCGGGCACCTGGGACATACACCTGGATCCCGTTCGGAGGCGGCCGGCGGCGCTGCCTGGGCGCGAGCTTCGCGCTGCTCGAGATGAAGCTGGTCCTGCGCGCGGTGCTCCAGCGCTGCGAGCTTCACCCTGCGGGCGAGCGCCCGGAGGTGGCGCGCCGGCGGGGAATCACGATCAGTCCGTCACGGGGGGCGCAGGTGATCCTGCGTGGCGTACCCGCTCGCGCACGTCCGCATAGCGCAGCGCCTCATACGCGATCAGCAGTGCAAGCAGTGCCGCTAGCAACCCCAGTGTGAGGAGCGCCGGCAGCGCCGCGCCGGCGGGCAGGAGCGCGAGCAGCACGAGCGCGCATACCAGGCGGCGCACGCTGAGGCTGTGCATGTTGCGCAACCGGAACGCGACGTGGGCAAGCAGGTACATCGCCGCGCCGCCGAGCAGCGCTGCTGCCGGGACCAACTTCAGGGGATCGTCGACGTGCTCGATCGTGCGCTTCATCCCGACCGCGATCAAGGCAATACCCGCGACCATCGGGAGATGCAGATAGGAATAGGAGTCGCGCGCGATTTCGTTGCGCTCGCGCCCCTCGGCCGCTCGCGCCAACCGTCTGGCAGCGACGATCGCCACGACGTCGAAGTACGCCCACCACAGCGCGGCGGCGATCACCACGCCCAGTACTGCCGCGACTACGACGCCCGTGCCGATCGTGGGTCTCGCGCCGATGCCGATCGCCACGATCGACTCGCCCAACGCGATGATCACGATCGCCCCGTGACGCTCGGCAAAGTGGCCCGGCACGAGCTTCCAACCCTCGATGCCGAACAGAAACGGCCCGCCGAAGTCGAGCACCAGCGCCAGGCCCCACAGCCCGAGCTGCACAGCGCCGGAGGTAAATGCCGCGACGAACAGCAGGCCCACGCCGATCGCCGTGCTGCCGGCCAAGCCCACCACCGAATGGCGCAACCCCGCGTCCTCGCGGCTGGCAATCGTGAACAGCACGATGTGCGCAGCGCGTACCGCCGCGTAGGCGCAGGCGAACAGCAGGGCCTCGGAACCAAACGCGCCCGGCACGCACAGCGCCGCGACGAGAAACGCGGCCATCGCCGCGAACATCGCCAGCCGCACCGACCCCTCCTCCGGGTCAACCACGCTCGTCAACCACGCGTACCCGCCCCACGACCACCACAGCATGCCGAGCACGAGCAGCCCCTTGAGCATCCCCTCCCACGTCGGCGTGCGCACAATCAGCGTGGTGCATTGCGTCAGCGCGAGCACGAACACAAGGTCGAAGAACAGCTCCAGCGGCGTCACCTGCTCGCCGTCGCGCATCACCGCCGACAGGCGCGGGCCATGGCTCAACTCAGGTGCGCTGCTCACCGCGCCATCTTCGCAAGTCGCCATTGCGCTGCCAATGCGGCTTGCGGTGGCTCGGCTGTGATCCGCGCGCTCGCGTCTACCCCCGCGCTGCGATTCGCACGCCGGACGATCATGATCCGCACGTGGCCACGTTTGCGGTAAAGGTACTGCTGGCGCCCAGCTTCGTCGTCGGCGCGTCGCTCGCGGCCCGCCGGTACGGACCGCGCATCGGCGGCCTGGTCGCCGGCTTGCCGGTCGTCGCCGGTCCGATCCTGCTCGTCTACGCGCTGACCCAGGGAGCCGCCTTCGCCGCCGATGCCGCCGCGGGCACGCTGCTCGGGCTGATCTCGCTGACCGCGTTCGTCGTCGTCTACGGGCGCCTTGCCGGGCACTTCCCCTGGCTCCTGAGCCTGCTCGCGGGATGGTCTGCGTTCGCCTTCGGAACCCTCATCTTCAGCACGCTCACGATCCCTGTCGGCGCCGCGCTCGTCCTGGCTGGAGCCGGATTTATCGTTGGGCTGAAGCTGCTCCCCGACCCGCTTTCTGAGCAATCCCAGTCCCTGTCTCCGCCGATCTGGGATCTACCGCTGCGCGCTTTTTGCGCGCTGCTGCTCGTGCTCGCACTGGCCGCCGCGTCCGGTTGGTTGGGCTCCCGGCTCAGCGGGCTGCTCGCGGCATTTCCGGTGGTCTCGAGCGTGCTCGCGGTGTTCACCCACACCCAGCGCGGAGCCGACGAGTTCCTACGACTCGGGCGCGGCCAGATCGCCGGGTTCTTCGCCTACGCGCTGTTCTGTTTTACGCTGTCGGTCTCGCTGCGCACGCTTCCGATCGCAACCTCCTTCGTCCTCGCCACCGGTGTGGCGGTACTCGTTCAAGGGTCGTTGCTCATGCTCGCCGCGCGCACGGACGCGGGCGCGGCCTACACGACCAGCGACTAACCTTCCTCGCCGACGGCCACCCTCGAGGGCACCTCGCCCCAGAGCTGCTCCAGCCGGTAGAAGGCCCGCGTTTCCGGCGTGAAGATGTGCACGACGACATCGAGGTAGTCCATCAGGATCCAGTCCCGCTTGCTCAGGCCCTCGACCCGCCGCGGCTGGATCTCGTGCTCGTGCTTACAGCCCTCGAGGATGCCGTCGTGGATCGCCTTCGTCTGGCGCTCCGTGTTGCCCGTACAGACGACGAAGTAGTCGGTGTAGCCGAGCACGCCACGCAGGTCGAGCTCCACGATCTCCGCGGCCTTCTTATCAGCGGCGTAGCGCGCGATCTCGCTGAGTAGCTCTTCCGGCTTCACTTCGCCCCTGCCTTCGCCCGCGTCTGTGTCTGCCCCTGCATGTTCGCCTTCGTGTCCGCCGACGCACCGCGGTACAGGGCGTGCGCGGCGATGTACTCCGCGACCGCCGGCGCCACGAGACCCTCGATCGGCTCGCCGGCTTTGACCCGCTCGCGCACCTGCGAGGAGGAGACCTCGAGCATCGGCATCGCCAAGAACGTCATCCTCGCCCCCAGTGGGGCCAGCGCCCGTAGTACCTCCTCGCGGCCGGTCTCCTCGCGCTCGGCGATCGCCAGCCCGGCCAGCCCGACCAGCGCCCGCGGCTCGCGCCACGCCGGGAGCGTGCGTGCCATATCGGCTCCGACGATGAACGTCAGATCTGCCTGCGGATCGCCCTGTTTGATCGCTCTCAAGGTATCCACCGTATAGGACGGCCCGCCGCGCTCGATCTCCAGAGCGCAGACCTCCAGCCCGGCCTCCCCACCCACTGCCAGCCGGCACATCTCCAGGCGCCGCTCCGGTCCGGGGTCGCCCTCCTCGCCCTTGTGGGGGGCGCTGTGCGCGGGCATCAGCAGCACCCGCTCCAAGCCCAGCTCGGCCTGCGCATGCCTGGCCAGCGCGAGGTGTCCACGGTGGGGCGGGTTGAACGTCCCACCCAAGATGCCGATCGAGCGAGCGCCCGCCACCACCGACCCCTCAGGCGCGGACGTGTCCGTCACCTTCGATCAGGTACTTGAACGTGCACAGCTCCCGCAGCCCGATCGGCCCGCGCACGTGCAACTTCTGCGTCGAGTTACCGATCTCCGCGCCCATCCCGAACTCGCCCCCGTCAGTGAACCTCGTCGAGGCGTTCACGTACACGCAGGCCGCGTCCACGCCCAGCTGAAATGCCCGCGCGCTCTCGGTGTTATCGGTCACGATCGCCTCGGAATGCCCCGACCCGTATCGGCCGATGTGCTCGATCGCCTCATCGGTCGATGCAACGACCTTCACGGCCAGCGTCAGCGCCAGGTACTCGGTGCTCCAGTCCTCCTCCGTCGCTGTCGCCGCGATCGAGCCGCTCGCCAGCGCCTCCGTGCGCTCGTCGCCGCGCAGTTCCACGCCGGCGTCGCCGAGCGCTCGCACGATCCGCGGCACAAACTCCGCCGCCGCCTGCTCGTGCACGAGCAACGTCTCGGCGGCGTTGCACACGCCCGGGCGCTGAACCTTCGCGTTCAGCACGATCGCCTCCGCCTGCTCGAAATCGGCGTGGGCGTCCACGTACACGTGGCAGTTGCCGGACGCGGCGTAGATCACGGGCACCGTCGCCACCTCCTCGAGCGCCGCCTTCAGCCCCTCTCCACCGCGGGGGATGATCAGATCGACCGTCCCCTTCTGCGTCGCCAGCTCCGTCAGCTCCTCGCGTCCGCCACCCGCCACCAGGCTCACACAGCCCTCCGGCAGTCCCCCAGCCACTGCGGCCTCGCTGGCGATCCGCGCCATCGCCGCGTTGGAATGGAGCGCCGAGGAGGAGCCCCGCAGGACGATCGCGTTACCCGACTTCAGGCACAGCGCCGCCGCGTCGATCGTCACGTTCGGCCTGGCCTCGTAGACGACCGCCACCACTCCGAGCGGCACCCTCACCTTGCGCACGTCCAGGCCGTTTGGCAGGCGATGCCCGTCGATCACCTCGCCCACCGGATCGCCCAGCGCCACGATCTGCCTGACCGCCTTCGCGATGCCCGCGATCCGCCGATCGTCCAGCAGCAGCCTGTCGAGCAGCGCCTCGCTCAGCTCAGACTCGCGCCCCGCCTGCATGTCGCGCGCGTTCGCCTCGAGGATCTCCTCGGTGCGCTCCTCGAGCGCCGCCGCAATCTCCGCCAGCGCCGCGTTCTTCGTCGCGGTGTCCGCCCGCGCCAGCGCTTTCGCCGCGCGCTTGGCTGCCGCGCAGATATCCGCCACCGAGGTTGTGATCGTCGCCATCGTCTAAGGGTAGGAGGTCAGCCAACGACGAGGTAGTCGCGATGCACGGCCTCGTCGGTCGCGTGCGGGAGGATTTCCCTTACAGCCTCCGTTTTCATCCCGATCACGCGCTTCAGCTCCTGCGCCGAGTAGTTGCAGACGCCCTTCGCGATCGTCTTCGTCCCGGCCTGCCCCGCGATCTCGACCGCGTCGCCCGCGTCGAACTCTCCCTCGACGCTCACGATGCCCACCGGGAGCAGGCTCGCACTCCCCTCGCGCAGCGCCCTCGCGGCGCCCTCGTCGATCACGAGCGTGCCGTGCGCGGGCTTCGCGTACTTCAGCCACAGCTTGAACGAGCTGTGACCCGTTTCTCGCGGAGTGAACAGCGTGCCCTCGCGAGAGCCTGCGAGCACCGCCTCGAGCGCTCCGGCGCGCAATCCGTTGCAAATCACAGTCGAGATGCCCGCCGCAGTGGCCATGTCGGCGGCCACCACCTTCGAGCGCATCCCCCCTGAGCCCAGCGGCGAGGTGCTGTAGCCGATCTCCAGCTCCTGGAGCGTCTCGAAATCGCCGATCTCCTCGACGAGCGTGGCGTTTTCGTCCAGCCGCGGATCGGCGTTGTAGAGACCGTCGATATCGGTCAACAGCACCAGCAGATCGGCGCCCACGAGCATTGCCAGCTGCGCCGCCAAGAAGTCGTTGTCGCCAAAGGAGATCTCATCCGTCGCGGTCGTGTCGTTCTCGTTCGCCACCGCCACGACGCGCCAATCCAGCAGCTTGCGCAAGGTCTGGCGGGCATTCAAATAGTGCGTGCGAGCACTCAAATCCCCGATCGTCAGCAGCACCTGGGCGCTGACCACCTCGCGCTCGCGCAACAGCTCGTCATACACCCTGTACAGCTTCCCCTGCCCGACCGCGCTCGCGGCCTGCAGCTCGTCGATCGCCGCTGGGCGCGACTGGAGACCCAGCACGCGCATCCCCCGCGCGATCGCGCCGCTGGAGACCATCACGACCTCGTCGCCATCTCGATGCAGGCCGGTAATCGCGTCGCAGACACGCGCAAGCACGTCGGCTCTCAGCTCGCCGTTGTCCTCGGCGACGATGCTCGACCCCAGCTTGATCACAACGCGTCTCATTGCCTGGAAGCTTATGGCGGAGCGCTCATGCCGGCGCGTCCGGGTCGAGCTCGAACGTCACCCCTCCCACCTCCAGCTCGTCCCCGGGTTGAAAGCCCTCCGCCTGAAGCGCCCCGAGCACGCCAATCCGCCGCAGCCGTTCCTCCAAGTAGGCCATCGCGTCCTCGTTCTCGATGTCATACCGCTGCAGCAGCCTCTCGATCCCCCTGCCCCTGACCGCGAACGCTCCCGCTCCGGTCCGCTCGATCTGGAAGCCCTTACCCGCCGCGGGTCGGAACACCATGTACTCCGCCAGGTCCTCGACGCCGTCCTCCCCAGCCCGGTCGACGCGCGCGAGCTCGCCTCTGTCGGCGCTGTCCCCGCCGCCTTCCTCAGCGCCGGCTCCGCGCGGGCTCACGCGCCGAGACAGCTCACCCGCCAGCTCGTCCAGCCCCGCCCCCGTCGCACTCGAGGTCACGATCACGGGAACATCCTCCCCCAACCGCTTCTCCCATTCGGCGACCGCCTCCCTCGCGCGCGCCTCGGTCACCAGATCCCCCTTCGACAGAGCGAGCACACGCGGCAGCCGTGCCAGGCGCTCGTCGTGTGCGGCCAGCTCGTGCTCGATCGTCGCGTGGTTATGCGCCGCGCCGGAGTCCTCGCCACCCGAGATCTCGGGTGCAATGTCCAATACATGCACGAGCAGGCGTGTGCGCTCCACGTGCGCCAGGAAGTCGTGCCCGAGGCCAGCGCCCTCGCTCGCGCCCTCGATCAACCCGGGAATGTCGGCCACCACCAGCTGGCGTTCGCCATCGTCGAGCACGCCCAGTACAGGTGAGAGCGTTGTGAACGGGTAATTCGCGACCTTCGGTGCGGCCCGCGTCAGCCGCGCGAGCAGCGATGACTTACCCGCGTTCGGCAGACCCACCAAGCCGACGTCCGCCAGCAGCTTCAGTTTCAGCTCCAGCCAGCCCTCCTCGCCGGGCAGGCCACGCTCAGCAAAGCGCGGTGCCTGCCGCGTAGCCGTCGCAAAGCGCTTGTTGCCCTTCCCACCCGGTCCGCCCTTCGCGACGACCGCGCGCTGGCCGTCTCGCAACAGCTCCCAGCGGCGTCCCTCCAGATCCCCCTCCTCGCCCGCCGGCCCGGCGCAACCGACCGCCTCGGTCCCCGGCGGCACCCTGATCGTCAACGTATCGCCGTCGGCGCCGTGCCGCTGCGAGCCTTCCCCGTAGCCGCCCTGTCCGGCCCTGTAGATTGCCCTACGGCGGAAGCTCTGCAGGTCGCGCAGGCTGTCATCGCAGAGGAGCACCACCTCCCCGCCCTGCCCACCATCGCCACCGTCGGGGCCGCCACGCGGCACGTGTGCCTCGCGGCGAAAGCTCGCCGAGCCGTTTCCCCCGGCACCGGCCTTGAGATGGATTCTCGCGTGGTCGTGCAGCATCTTGGATCCATCGTGACAGTCCCCGCCCGCGGGCGGGGACATCCGGTGAGGAGGCCCAGCGCGAGCCCGCTGCTCAGCTCTGCTTCAAAGCACGCGCGAAGTAGAAACCCGCGGCCGCCGCGCCCCCGGCCACCAGCGCTGTGCCGGCAACACCTGCCGCCGGCAGATCCTTACGAGCAGCGCCCGTCGCCAGCAGATCGACCGAGTCCACCACCGCGCAGGTGGCCTGCCAGCGCGGTCCGACTTCGGGGTGATCGAGTGTGTGCAGGGCGATCATCCCGAGCACCAGATCGCGGACACCGATCGACCGCACCAACGCCTGCACCGCGGGGCGCTCGGAATACTCGCCCAGCCAGCCCTTCGCGACCCTTTCGGGCACGATCAGCAGTGCAGCACCAAACGCGGCCCGCCCGATCGCCAGCCCACGCGCGCCCTGACGCGGGTTCACCCACGAACCCTTCGGTCGCTGGTGGTCGCGCTCGTGCAGGTTCACTCGCCGGAGGAGACGCTCACAACGCGCCCGCGACGATTGGTGCTGAACTGCACGGTCCCCGCAGCGCGCGCATACAGGGTGTCGTCCTTGCCGATGCCTACGCCCTCGCCCGGTTTGAATTTTGTGCCGCGCTGGCGCACGATGATCTCGCCACCGCTGACCATCTCGCCGGCGAAGGTCTTTACGCCCAAGCGCTGCGCGTTCGATTCGCGCCCGTTGCGGCTGGAGCCGAGCCCCTTCTTATGAGCCATTCTCTGTCTCCTTCTCGGCGGCCTTGGCGGATTTGGACGGTTTCACCGCGGCCTCAGGCTTGGCCGTGGCTTTTGAAGCGCCCGCTTTCGCCGCCGAGCCCATCGAAATGTCCGTGACCTCGATACGCGTCAGCTCCTGGCGATGGCCGTTGCGACGCTTGTAGCCGCGCTTGGGCTTGAACTTGAAGACCCGCAGCTTCTCGCCGCGCTCATGGCTCAGCACCTTCGCCGTGACCTTCACCTTCTTCAGGCCGGCCGAGTCGAACACGGCGTCCTCGGAGCGATACAGGATCGGCTCAAGCGCCACGTTCCCACCCTCATCGACGGCAAGGCGCTCCACGAGCAGGGTCTGACCCCGCTCGACGCGGTACTGCTTGCCACCTGTCTTCACGATTGCGTACATGGTTTACCTAGTCGGTGCTTGATTGCGCCTTGGCAGCCGAACGGCGTCGCCCGCCTCTGCGGCCACGACGCCGAGGCTTGGATTGTAGGTCATCCTCGGATCTCTCGTCCTCAGGGATATCCTCCGCCGGCGCCTGTGATGCGGAAGCCGGCTCAGATGGGCTTTCCACCGCGGGGGCCACAACGGGCTTGGGCGTCCGCCGCCTGGGCCTCGGTTTGGCGGTTGGGGCTGGGGCCCGCGGCGTCGGGCGGACCACCTCGCCGGACTCATCCAGCAATAGCGCGCTCGCCGCCGTACGCCCCACCTGGTCGATGCGCACCATCCGCTTCTCGCCGACATGTGGCGCGGCACCCGCGATCGAGATGATGTAGCCGTCGATTTTCGCGACCGCGTCATCGACGTCATACATGTGCGGCTCGACGATCTCGACCAGCACCTCGTCGCCCTGGCGGAAAGGCAGCGCGCGCTCCTCGACCTCCGCGCGGGTGCCCTGGAAGGTGATCGCGAAGTGCTCCAACATCAGTCCTTCGGAGCCCTCGAACAGGAACGACTTGCCCGTTTCCTTCTCCAGCGCATGTAGCACGCGAGAGCCGTGCCCGGTGAACTCCGCGGTCACCCGTGGGTTGATCTGCACGAGGAACGCCTCCTCGGGGTTTTCGGCCGCCACGTCGCGCAGGCGGCGCTCGAACTCGATCGCGTAGGTTTCCTCCGAGCGGATCACGCCTTCCCCGTCGCACGTCGGGCATGGACGGCTCATGATCTCGCGCACGCCCTCGGTCACGTTCTGCCGTGTCATCTCGACCAGGCCGAGCTTTGAGATCTCGGCCGTGAACGTCTTCGTGCGGTCCTCGTCAAGCGTCTTTCTGAGCGTCTTCATCACCGCGTCGCGGTTGCGCGCGCGCGCCATGTCGATGAAGTCGATCACGATGATCCCGCCGATGTCGCGCAACCGCAGCTGGTTGACGACCTCCTCCGCGGCCTCGAGGTTGGTCTTCGTGATCGTGTCCTCCAGCGCCGCGCCCTTGCCGCGGCCGATGAAGCTGCCGGAGTTGACGTCGATCACTGTCAGCGCCTCGGCGTAGTCGATCACGAGGTAGCCGCCGCTGGGCAGGTCCACGCGCCGCGAGAGCACGCCCTCGATCGCCTTGTCCACGCCATAGGACTCGAACAGCGGCTCCTTCTGCTCCCACAGCTCGACGCGCTCGACCAGCTCGGGGGCAGTGCGCGTGAAGAACGACACCAGCCGCTTGAACTGCTGCTCGTCATCGACGATCGCGCGCTCGAAGTGCTCTGAGAAGATGTCCCGCACCACCCGTACCGACAGGTCGGCCTCCTGGAAGACGAGATCCGGGGCGAGGGTATCCTCGACGCGTTTGCCGAGCACCTCGTGCAGCTTGTGCAAGTACTTCAGCTCGCGTTCGAAGTCCTCGCGCTTGGCGCCGTGCGCGGCGGTCCTGACGATTACCCCGCCATCGCCCAGAGCCAGGCCCGCGGTCTGCTTGCGCAGGCGCTCGCGCTCGCGATCCTCCAGGCGTCGCGACACACCGATCCCCTCGCCCGTGGGGGCGTAGACCATGTAGCGCCCCGCGATCGTCAGCTCCATCGACAGCCGCGCGCCCTTCGTCTTCAGCGGGTCCTTGACGACCTGCACGACGATCTCCTGCCCGGGGCCGAGCAGATCTGAGATCTTGCGCCCGCTGCCGCTCCCACGTCCCCGCCTGGGGGCCTCGACGCCGGGCAGCACGATCTCGTCGACATGCAGGAATCCGTTCTTCTCCAAGCCGATGTCGACGAACGCGGCCTCCAAGCCGGGCAGCACGTTGTCGACCTTGCCCTTGTAGATGTTCCCGACAATCGAGCGCCCGCCGCGGCGCTCCAGATACAGCTCAGCTATGCGATAACCGGCCTCCGGGGCGCCGCTTACGCGCTTGCGGGACTTGGTGGAGGCCGAACGTGAGGCGCCGGGCGTTCCGGAGGCCTCCAGGAGCGCGACGCGCGTCTCCGCGCGATCGACGCTGACAAGCACTTGCTTTTTCAATGTGATCCAGTCTTTCGGTATCGCTGCCGGCCGAATCCCGCGCGGGTGAAGGCCGGAGGAGAATCCTCGGCGGCGTTTCCACAACTGGCGATCGGGACTGATTGGCGGACATGGTGTCTGTTTCTAGTAGATCGGCACGCGGCCCTTCAGCGCCGCTGACGCACGTGCCTGAACATAAATTGATTGCAGCAGGCCCACCGCCAACAGGGTGGTGATCACCGACGAGCCGCCATAGCTCATGAGCGGCAGCGTAACGCCGGTAATGGGCATGATCCCAATGGTCATCCCCACGTTGACGAACACCTGAAACATGAGCATAGCCGCTACGCCCGCCGCCACGAGCGAGCCGAATAGGTCCTTGGACATCGTGAGGATGCGCAGCGCACGCCAGATCAGCAGCCCGTACAGGCACAGCACGAGTCCGGCGCCGAGAAAGCCGTACTGCTCACCGACGGCCGCGAACGCGAAGTCGGTGTCGTCCTCGGGAAGGTAGTTGCCAGTGAGCTGGGTGGAGTCGGAGCCCCGGCCGGTCTTCTGGCCCGATCCGATCGCGATCTTCGACTGGGCAAGCTGATAGCGGGGATCGGGTTCGCCGGTCTTGGATTCCTTTTCCTTGATTTCCTCAAAGTTCGCCGAGGGGTGCAGGAATGCCGTCAGCCGTTCGGTCTGATAGGGCTTGAGCACGTGTACGCCGATCGCGGGCGCCGCCACCAGTACGACCGCGACGGACACGCATACCAGCGCCACCAGTCCACCCAGCTGCTGCCATGGCGCCCCTGCCACCAGCAGCACGACGAACGCGACCGCCATGTACACCATCCCCGACCCGAGGTCCGGCTGAGCGATCACGAGCATCGCCGGCACCAGCGCCGCGAGCATCACGCGGGCGGTCGTGTCGCGCTCGCGCAGTCGCCGCGCGCGGTCGACGATGAATGCCGCCAGCGCCAGGATCAACAGCACCTTGCCGAGCTCGGAGGCCTGGAATGAGAAGAACGGCAGGCTGATCGCCCTCGTGGAGCCTTTGGTTTCATGGCCCAAGCCGAGGACAGCGAGGATGCTGAGGATCAGCAGTGCGTAGATCCCGTTTTTCAATGGCCGCAGGCGCGCGTAGTCGACCCGGGCGAGCACGACCATCAGGATCAGGCCAATCGTCAGGTAGACCACCTGGCGGGTGACGTAGTAGCTGGGGTCGCCAAGCACCGCTTCGCGCGTGGCCGTCCTCAGCGTCAGCACCGAGGCGATGCCCAGGCCCACCACCGCCAGCGTCAGCAACGGGTCGAGCGGGAGCGCGAACCGCCGGCCGGAACTCGCGGCGTTGCGTGCTGCCGGCTGCTCGATGCGCTCGGGCCCTTTGATCGGGCTGGTCAGGGGCGTGGTCATCGTGATTGGGTCAGAACGTTTTCGAGGTACCGGCGACGAACTTCTTGGGCTTGCCGAACCACTGCGAGGCGATCAGGCGGGCGACCGGCGCGGCGGTTTCGGCGCCGAAGCCGCCCTGCTGGACGGTCACGGAGATCACGATCGGGCGCTTCGCGTCGCCCACGTAGCACATGTACCAGGCCTGTTCGACTTCTCCGGCGCGTTCGGCCGTCCCCGTCTTGCCGTACACCGGGTGTTCTTCCTGATTCCAGCCCGTCCACACGTCCGCCGAGGTTCCCCCCGACTGGCTGGCGGCCTCGTGGATGCCCTGCATCACGAGGCTGAGGTCTTCCTGGTTCAGGTGCACGTGGCGCTTAGGTGGAAAGCTCAGACTCTGCACCAGACCGCCACTGGATTCATCGATCTGCATCCCCAGATGGGGCGTGACCACCGTGCCGTTGCCTTCGTGCAGGTAGGCGTTGGTGAGCGTCGAGTAGGCGACGGCCATCTGCAGCGGGTCGGTCTGCAGGCTGCCCTGGCCGACCGCGAGGTCCATGTTGTAGCCGACGGTCCAGGGCTCGCCCGGTTCGGCGACGATCCCGCAGGGGTGACCGTGGTGTTCGCGCTCGCACCGGTATTCCGCGCGGTTCTGTTCGGCCAGCCACTGGCGACTTGGGATCGTGCCCGTGGACTCACTCAAGTCAATCCCGGTGGGATGGCCGATCCCCAGTTCGTAGGCCTTGTTCTGAATCACGTTGCCGTGGCTGTTGGCGAGCTCGCCGACCGTGAAGAAGTACGTGTCGGAGGAGACCTTCAGCGCTTCGACAAGGCCCACGGCTCCGTAGTCAGTGTGCCCGGAGTTGCAGAACTGCTGCCCCCCGCCTCCGATCGGTTCGATGCACGAGCCCGCTCCGAGGCCCTCGGTCGGGTTGATGACGCCGCCTTCCAGCGCCGCCATCGCGGTGATCGGCTTGAACGTCGAGCCGGTTGGATAGGCGCCGTTGGTGGCGCGATCAATCAGCGGCGAGGGGACGACTTCTTCCCCGTGGGGCCCTGTCTTGCCCTTCAGCTGTTCGTATTCGGCTTCGGTCAGAGGTTTGGCGAACTTGTTCGGGTCGTATGTAGGCCAGGAGCCGATCGCGTAAACTTCGCCGTTGAGCGGGTTCATCGCCACGAACGCGCCGGCGGTGGCCGGTTTGCCGCCCGCGCGCGCGTTTTCGATCCCTTCGAGCAGCGCCCTTTCCCCCTCGCGTTGCAGGCCGAAGTCAAGCGTCGTCTTCAGGCTGTAGCCAGAGGTAGGCGGCATCGGCTGCAGGCGTGTGGGCACCGGATAGCCTTCGGAGTTGACCTGCACGCGCCGCTCGCCGTC
>Ga0302325_10000626_pt1 | contig 95423 bp, 71 predicted proteins | sample Palsa_T0_2_FD_201948 | JGI IMG/M metagenome (GOLD analysis project Ga0302325, IMG submission 201948) | Peat permafrost microbial communities from Stordalen Mire near Abisko, Sweden - Palsa_T0_2 | ecosystem: Environmental > Terrestrial > Soil > Palsa > Peat permafrost | place: Sweden: Abisko...
CCACCCTGAGCAATATCGCGCTGTATTTTGCCGAAATAGGGGATTTGGACCGAGCCCGGTCGGCGGCCGAGGGGCTGACCCGATTCTCCACCGATTTCGGCGCCTGGGTCGCCCGTGCCCAGGTGGCAGCCGCCATCCACGATGATGCCGAATTGGCCAAGGACCTGAAGGTGCTGCAGTCACGCCTGGCGCTGAGAGTTCAGCCCTTGATTTCATGGGACCGCCGCGTCGATCTCGCGGTGGTTTTGGCCCGAGCCAAAGTCACGGCGCTCGCCAAGAAACAATTGAATCTGTGTATCAATGCCATCGATGGTGGCCGCATCCGTTCACTCTCACCGGGGTCCGTTTACCGGCTGCTGGTTTTGTGTCGCGGATTGGGAGTGGCCATGCCGCCGGCGGAACACGCCCTCGCGCTCAGCCTTGTGCCCCCGACCTTGCGCGTTCGATTGCAGTAGGGGGTGTGACATGAAGCCGCCGCCGCGCCACTCCTCGACCCTACTGAAAACAGCGCCATGAATCGTCGGGAAATGATCGTGCGGTCCTCTGCCGCCGCCGTGGGCTTCGGCCTGCGCGGCTGGCTTCGGGTCGCGGCCCAGGAAACTCCCCAGACCAAGCCGGTCCCGTTTGAGACCGCGCCTTTGGTGGGGCACAAGTTGAATCCGCGCTCCGGCCCGCCCGGAAAGACCATGTTCACCCTGCTTCCGCCAGAAGCCACTGGCGTGCGGACGGAAAACCAGTACGCCGATCCACAGATGAAGGGCGCCCTGTTCCAACAATACAACGGCGGCTCCATCGGGACGGGCGTGGCGATCGGGGATTTCGACAACGACGGAAGGCCGGATATTTTCGTGGTCAGCAAAACGGAATCATGCCGCCTTTTCCGCAATCTCGGCAACTTCAAGTTCGAGGACGTGACGGACAAGGCCGGCGTCGGGGACAAGGGTGACGCGGCGAAGATTTGGAAGTTTGGCGCCACCTTTGCCGATGTGAATAACGACGGCCTATTGGACATCTACGTCTGCCGTTATAATGCTCCGAATCTGCTCTATATCAACCAGGGCGACGGCACCTTTAAGGAGATGGCCCGTGCCTACGGCCTGGACGTGGTCGATTCCTCGGTGATGGCGGCGTTCAGCGACTATGATCGCGACGGGCTTCTCGATGTGTATATCGCCACGAACATGCTGGCCGACGAAAGCGAAAGTGGCGGGCGGCGAGGGTATATGTTCCATAATCAGGGCGATGGGACCTTTCTGAACGTCACCGACAAGGCGGGCATCGCTCGGCACACCCGCAGTCATTCGGCAACCTGGTGGGACTATGATAACGACGGTTGGCCGGATCTTTACGTTGCCTACGACTACGGCGTGCCGGACTCCCTTTACCATAACAACCGGGATGGAACGTTTACCGACGTTTCCGGAAGCGTGTTGCCGCACACGCCTTTCTCCTCCATGGGCTCGGATTACGGTGACGTGAACAACGACGGGCTGATCGATTTCATCGTCGCCGACATGGCCTCCGCCACCCATGAGAAGGACCAGCGTATGATGGCCGATTCCAGGGCGCGCCTCGACGCACGGCCGGATGGCGCCACAACAGTGGCGAAGATTCCTCGAAATGCCCTGCTGATCAATACGGGAACGGGTTATTTTCAGGAAGCGGCGTTCCTGGCGGGAGTCGCCGCCACCGATTGGACTTGGTCGATCCGTCTGGTGGATTTGGACAATGATGGCCGCCTCGACCTGCACGTCACAAATGGATTTCCGTACGATCCTAACGTTGACGTCGTGAAACGTCAGATGAGCGCCGAAAGCGTGTCCGAGTCCATTCGAATCATGACGGAGAGTCCAATCCGGGCGGAAAAACACATTGCCATGCGTAACCTCGGGAACCTCCAGTTTGAAGACGTCAGCGCGGACTGGGGCCTCGATCAGCGGGGGGTGAGTTTTGGCGCCGCCTACGGCGATCTGGATGGGGATGGAGACCTCGATATCGTCTATAGCAACTACCACGGCGGCGCCACCGTCCTGAGGAATGATTGCCAAACGGGGCATCGGGTGATCTTTGATCTCCGCGGGACGGCGTCGAATCGCTTTGGCGTTGGGGCCACCGTTCGAATCGAAAGCGCGCTGGGGGTGCAGGTGTCCACGCTGGGCCTGGCACGGGGCTACCTTTCGAGCAGCGAGCCCATGCTCCAATTCGGACTGGGAGAGGATACGGTGATCGAGCGTCTGGTTGTAACCTGGCCCAGTGGCCGCGTGCAGGCTTGGGAAAATGTGGCGGTGAATCAGCGTTATCTGATTGCCGAACCCGCTGCACCCGCCGCGCCCGCTTCCGTCTCCCAGCCGGCGGAGGTTTCACCGCCCCGCACGTCGTTTCAGGAGGTGAGCCATGACCTGGGCCTTGCCGTGCGCATGCGGGAGGAGACCGTCGATGAAGCGGCGCTGCAGCATTTGGTGCCGTTTCGCTTCAATCGCCGCGGTCCGGCCCTGGCGGTGGGAAAACTGGCCGGAGGAGAACGGGAATCGATTGTGATCGGAGGCACCACGCGGGACCTGCCGACAATCGCCCGCCGCATCGGCGGGGCAAGCTTCGAGGTCGCTCCCCTCGCGGGAGTTTCCGCCAATCCGGTCGATAATGGGCCGATCTTGGTTTTCGATGCGAATGGCGACGGCAACGACGATGTTCTCGTCACCATGGGGGGCAATTCACTCCCCGCCGGGATGTCGGAGTACCAGCCCCGTCTCTACCTTGGCGATGGCCAGGGCGGCTTGCGACCTGCCGGCGGGGACGCCTTGCCGCCATTGTCGATCAATGCGGGGGCGGTCGCGGCCGCGGACTTCGATCGGGACGGATGGCTGGATGTGTTTATCGGCGGACGGATCAGCTCCGGGCAATACCCGTACGCGCCGCAAAGCGCCCTGCTGAAGAACCACGGCGGCAAGTTTGAAGATGTCACCGACACTTTGGCTCCCGGGCTGCGTGAAGTCGGCATGGTCACATCGGCTCTCTGGAGCGATGTGGACGGAGACGGGTGGCCGGACCTGCTGCTGACCCTGGAGTGGGGCCAGGTGAAATATTTCCATAATAATCGCGGCATAGGCTTCGAGGACTGGACAGAGAAGGCGGGCTTTGCCGCGGCGGGCACCGGCTGGTGGACGTCGATCGCGTCGGCGGATTTCAACGGCGACGGCCGGCCTGACTACGCGGTGGGCAATTTGGGTTTGAATACGCAGTACCACGCGGATGCGCGGCATCCGGCCCTGATTTACTCGGGTGACTTCAACGGCGACGGTTCCTCGGAGCTGGTCGAAGCCTATTACGAAGGCGACCGCGTTTATCCCTGGCGCGCGCGCCGCGATCTTGGCGCCGTGTTCCCGTTCATTTTGAGACATTTCCCCCTCAACAACGATTATGCGCGGGCCACGGTGGGGGATATTTTCGGCGAGGATAAGATTGCGAAAGCCCAGCGCTTCGCGGCGACGGAGCTGCGCAGCGGCGTGTTCCTCAGCCAGAGCGATGGAACCTACCGCTTTGAACCGCTGCCGCGGATCGCCCAGATCGCCCCGCTGCAGGGGATCGTCGCCGGAGATTTTTATGGCGACGGCAATGCCGGCATCTACGCGGTGCAAAATTCGTTCGCACCCATTCCCGCCGTCGGCCGTTTCGATGGCGGCCTCAGCCAGATGCTGCGCGGCGATGGCCAGGGCCACTTCACCGCGGTGCCTCCCGCCGAGAGCGGTTTGGTGGTGCCGCGAGACGCGAAAGCGCTCGTCGTGCTCGATCTCGATCACGACGGCTGGCCCGACTTTCTCGTCTCGAGAAACAACGACGATGTGCTCGCCTTTCGGAACAACGGCGTTGCCGGCCGCAAATCCGTGAGCATCATGCTGCGTGGGCCGGCCGGCAATCCTGCCGGGGTGGGTGCAAGGATCACCGTCGAACTGACGGATGGCTCGACCAGGAACAGCGAAGTGTACGCCGGTTCCGGCTACTACAGCCAATCCACTTCGGCCTGTTTTTTTGGCTATTCGGAAGCAAATCCGCCGCGCCAAGTCCGCGTTCGCTGGCCATTGGGTATGACAACGCAGCATCCTTTTCCTCCCGGATCGTCGTCGTTGGTTCTCTCGCAACCGTGACCCCGCAACGTTTGCATACGGATGGTATCGAATTGGCGCCCGGCTTGTAGCAAGAAGCTTCCCGTCAGGATTGATCAAGCTCCAGCCTGAGCGATCGCGTTCTCCCTAGCGATTGCTCTACCCCGCAAACGACCCCATTCACCCCATCGCCTGATCGGAGATTCCGGCCCAGGCGAAGCGCGGCCTTTTCCCAACCAACCAAGCTATACCCTAAACTATGAAGTCCACACCAAGGCATCCGCGGCTTATAGCCGTATTGGTCGCCGCGATATCCGCCTACGCGAGCATCCAGGCCCAGACAGCTCCGAGTCCCGCCCCGGCGGCGACGACCACGACCACCGCGACCACGACCACGACCACGACCACGCCGGCTGCCCCGGAAGAGGAAGTTCTTATGCTGTCCCCGTTCGAAGTCGAGGCCACCGGCGGCAAAGAAAGCTATACTGCGGAGACCACGCTGGCCGGCAACCGACTCAGCACCGATCTGCGCGACATCGGCGGTTCCGTGACCGTGATCACCTCGCAGCTCCTCATGGACACCGGAGCGACCGACAACACCTCGCTGCTCCAACGCATCGGCGGCGCTGAAGTGGGTGGCGTATTTGGCAACTATGCCAGTCCCGGTCCCGGTACCAGCAGTGCGCTCCTTACCGAAGACACCATCAAACCGTCCGAGGACACCCGTATCCGCGGTCTCGCTCCTGCCGATAATACTCACGATTTCTTTGCCTCAGACATCCCATGGGACTCATATAATATCGACCGCATCGATATCTCACGCGGCCCGAATGCGATTCTCTTTGGTGAAGGCAGTCCCGCCGGCATCATCAATGCCGGCTCCAAGAGTGCCGAATTCAATAATTTTGGAAACCTCGACTTGCGCTTTGGCAGCTGGGGAACCGCCCGCGAGAGCTTGGATTACAATTTCCAGGTCGTGCCTGACCAGGTCGCCGTCCGGCTCGACATTCTGCACGATGACGAAAAGTACGAACAGCGGCCAGCCTATAATGACGACCAGCGCATATCCGGCGCAATCCGCATCGCACCTGCTTTCCTGAGCAAAAACGGGAATAGCACCGTCTTCAAGGCAAACTTCGAATCCGGCCAGGTCGATTCCGACAATCCTCGCGCGCTTCCTCCGGAGGACCAAATTACGCCGTTTTTCACACCCGCCGATACGGGAGCTTATCAGGCGGGACTGAATGGTCTGAATTCGTGGGTATCCGGCCTCCCCGCTGGTTACATCGCCAGCGCCGCTAATGGTTATGCAGGCGCCGGCCGTGCCGGCAATTCGAATGACGATCCGTGGTTTACGAACAGCCAACTCGGTAATTCCAGTTTTCCGTTAAATATTATCCAGAACGGTTCCAGCGTCGGTTCTGCGGGCACGTACCGCTTCACCTCCCTGCCTCAGCCTGGTTTGGCCACGACCACCGGCCTCGTTGAGCCCTATGGCGCGTTTCCCGGCTCCTGGCTCAATATAAACGGCGCAGCGCAGGAACCAATCTATGCGGGGCTGCCTTATGCCAACGCTGGCCTCTTCACGGATACATCGCTGACCGATCCTTCGGCTTTCAATTTCTACAAGAATTTGATCGACGGCTCCATGAAATCGGAATGGCAGCGTTTCTGGTCGGCGACGGCGGATCTCTCGCAAACCTTCCTCCATGACCAGGTTGGCTTCGACCTTGCTTACAACAAGGCGCACTACGAGGACGGCGAGATCAACCCCTTCGGCGGTGCCGTCCCCTTGTACATTGACGTCATGTCCACCAACAACGACGGAACGTCGCTTGCAACCGCGAGCGCGAATCCGAACTACGGCCGCCCGTATATCGTTAACGGCGACTACCCAACCAATAACGAATATACCAGCGATCGCGAAGATTCGCGCGCCACGGGCTTTGTCACACATGACTTCAGGAAGGACAGCGATGCATGGTGGGCAAGGATCCTTGGCATCCAAACCCTGACCGGCTTGGCGGAAGATGCGAAGCAAACAACCGACACCATGGCTTGGCAGCAATATGGTTATCTCGGCGCAAATACCGCTCTCGCCGATACTCTCGACGGCGGATACAGCGGTAGTAACTTCGAAAGTGTAAACCCGCAACAGGTCATTTATCTGGGGCCCTCGTTGGTGGGCAAGTCGCTCTCGGGGGCTAATATTCCCAGGGTCACCGGCAACCCGACGATCGGCAACCTACCGATCAATTACTTCGATTTCACTCCGAACCCGGCGAACTCATCATTGAGCCCTACCAACCCTGCGTACTACAACGGCTGGGCGGGCGAGCAGACCTTGCAAGTTACCAATTCTGAAGCCGACCCTTCCGTCAACCGCGACCTTTTGGCGACCTCCGATAGCATTACGCGCTCGGTGACTACCACTCAGGCGTTGGTCTACGAAGGCAAGTGGCTGGACGACGCGCTTGTGGGTATCTATGGCTGGCGCAAAGATATCAACACGAGCTATGCAGATCAAGCCACTCTCGGCGATGCGAACGACCCGCAAAGCCTCAACTTCAATAACGTCAACTTTTCAAACGGCACACAGGGTCGTGTAGAAGTTCAATCCCGCTCCTATAGTCTTGTAGCTCACCTTGGGGAACTCCCTGGCGTGAAAGAGATTGCCAGGAAGCTTCCCTTCGATGTCAGTCTGTCCTACAGCACATCGAGCAACTTCGAGCCGGACTCAAGCCGCGTCGACATTAACGGGGATCCCGTCGCGCCTCCGGCAGGCAAGACCATCGAGCGTGGCATTCTGATCGAAACGCGTGACGGCAGGTTCTCCTTCAAGGTCAATCGCTACGTGACCGGCATCACGAACGGTTCGAACCCAGACGGTACCTCCTTCGCCGCCGAGCTGGCCAATTTCGTTGGCAACTCGGCGTACTACGGCAACGTCTTTTATTATCACACTGACCAGTCCACCCCGCTCCAAGCAGGACCCACGTCTGTTCAGTCCGCTAATCCGGGCATCGGCCCCGATGGGGGCGTCCCTGGTCTAGCTGTTGGAGGCGAGGGCTCGGGCTGGTACTTCGATAGCGATAACTACCACACTCAGGCGATGGAGGATCTACAGAATGCCTCGACCGCAGCCACCCGGGCATGGGAGACCCAGCTTAACACTGATTTCCCTAACTTCTTTAAGAATTGGGGCATGGGTAGCCTGACTCAAGTGCAGGCCGGCCTTGTCCCGAGAAGTCAGTTGCAGGGCACCCCAGGCGAACAAAACTTCGCGATTACCGAAAACTCCGTGTCCCAGGGCTGGGAGATGGAGCTCGACGCCAACCCCACCAAGAACTGGCGCATAACATTCAACGCTACAGAAACGAATGCGGTCATCACGCAAATCGGCGACGCGGCCTTGACCAAGTTCATGACGGAGACGGCGGCCTATGTTAAAGGCCCCGGCGGCTCTCAGCAGTGGTTCTGGGGCCAGGACATCGCTCCAAGCGTTCCTGACGTCGCCCAAGCCTACTACATCGCTTACAACGGCCTTCCTGCGGTAGGTGGCGCTTACGCCGAACTCCAGCAGCAGCAAGGCGTTGCGGCTTCGCAAATGGCCAAGTGGCGCTTCAATCTGACGACGAACTATGAATTCGATAAATGGTTCCTCAAAGGTGTTAACATTGGTGGCGGCGTGCGTTATACAGGCCCAGAGATCCTCGGCTATCCCCCGAGTGGCGATCCCACGCTTCCGCCTCCGTACCTCCCCAACCTATCCGCGCCGGAAATGGGCGGGAGTGAGACCTACTTCGACCTTTGGGTTGGTTATCACCGCAAGATCACCAACAAGATCAATTGGAACATTCAGCTCAACGTCGAGAACGTCGGCAGAGGGGATTATCTGATTCCGGTCAGCTATCAGGCACCGATAGACGGTATGGTACAACCTGCGTTCTACCGCATCGGTCCGACGGAGAAATGGACAGTCAGGAACGTATTCAGTTTCTGATCTCTCATAGCCTGCCGCTGAAACGCCTGCCGGCTACCGAATCGGGCCAACGGAGACATTCACATTCACAAACACCTTGAGCTTCTAATTCCTCGAATGGGTTTCAGGCACGTTCCTATTCCGAGGTAGGTACGATCGGGGGAAAGTACCAGTCGCCAGCCAATTAAAAAGGCTGGCGACTTTCATTAATCGGAGTCGACGGGGTGTCTTCCAGCGGTCGCGTGACACCAAATCAAACCAACATCTCAAGTCCGGCTTGGCCCGGCATCAAACCCTTCAACAACAACAACCAAGTGGATTTGGCAAATGACCAGACCGCTCCGATCGCCAACCGCCGTCCACTGGCAACCACCAGCCGCGGCGCCTCTGGGGAGGGCCATGGGGCGAGCCTCGGGGGCGGCGGCGCCGGTCTGTGCTTTGCGGCCGCGATTTTCGACATGGACGGCGTCGTCACCAATACCGCCGCCGCACATTCGGGCGCGTGGAAGCAGACGTTCGACGACTTCCTGAAACAGCGGGCGGCGAACCATGATGAGCGATTCACCGAGTTCAGCCGCGACGACTACCGCCGGTTCGTGGATGGCCGGCCCCGGTACAACGGAGTCGAGGCGTTCCTCAGGTCCCGGGGGATCGAGCTTCCACGCGGGAAGCCGAGTGATCCGCCGGGCTGCGACACCGTGTGCGGCTTGGGCAACAGGAAGAAAGTCCTGTTCGACCAGATTATCGAGAGGGAGGGAGTGCGCACATTCGATTCCACGGTCTCGCTGGCGCGCGAGATGGTCCGCCGCGGGATCAAAATCGGGCTTGCCACCTCCAGCTACAACTCCGAGGAAGTGCTCGGAAGGACGGGCATCCCGCGGCTTTTCGAGGCGGTCGTCGACGGCGTGGAATCGGCGAAGCGCGGGCTCAGGGGCAAGCCGGATCCCGACATTTTTGCCGCCGCGGCCGCCGATCTCGGCGTCCCGAACGGCCAGGCGATTATCATCGAAGACGCGGTCTCCGGGGTCCAGGCCGGCGCGAAGGGGGGGTTCGCCCTGGTCATCGGGATCGCCAGGGAGGGCAATGAGCTCGAGCTCCGTGAGAACGGCGCTGACATCGCGGTCCGGGACCTCTCCGAGACGAACCTTGAGCAGATCAACCTGCTGGTTCAGGACAAGCGCACTGGCGCCAGGTGACTAATTCGCCCGGCTACAGACACACCGCCATGCGCAAGAAACCCCTGCTTAGCTTTTGGCAGCTCTGGAACATGAGCTTCGGTTACGTCGGAATCCAGTTCGGCTTTGCCCTGCAAAATGCGAACGTGAGCCGGATCTTCGAGACGCTCGGAGCGAAGGTGGACGAGATCCCGATCCTGTGGATCGCCGGCCCCGTCTCGGGACTCCTGGTGCAGCCGGTCATCGGCTACATGAGCGACAAGACATGGAACCGCCTGGGCCGCCGAAAGCCCTACTTCCTCGTCGGCGCCATCCTGGCGTCGCTGGCGCTCCTCGTCATGCCCAATTCTCCGGGGCTGTGGTTTGCCGCGGGCATGCTCTGGATCATGGATGCCTCTATCAACGTCACGATGGAGCCCATGCGGGCCTTCGTGGGCGACATGCTTCCCGACGAGCAGCGGACGATGGGATTCGCGGTCCAGACCTTCTTCATCGGCGCCAGCTCCGTCGTGGGCTCGCTCATGCCGTTCCTGCTGACGAGGTGGTTCCATTTCGCGAACACGGCGCCGCAGGGACAGGTCCCCGCCACCGTGAAGTGGTCGTTCTACCTGGGGGGAGCCGTGTACCTCGCCGCCGTCCTGTGGACGATCTTCACGGTGAGGGAGTACTCGCCGGAGGAGCAGGAGTCGTTCCATGCGCGGGCCGCCGGCGACGAGGATGCCGCGGACCCGGAGGTCACGCTGGATTCGAAGAAATATTACGGCGTCGGCGCGCTGCTGCTCCTGGGGGGCCTGGCGGCCAGCTTCGCCATCCGGCACCTCGCCTGGGACAAGGCCCTCTACATCTTGTCATTCGGGGCCAGCTTCTACGGGGTCGTGCAGATGGTGGCGGCAGCGCGGTTCGCCGCCGGGAAGAAGAAGGGCCTCGTCGAGCTGGTCTACGACCTCAACAACATGCCGGGCGCCATGCGGCAGCTCGCGCTCGCGCAGCTCTTCACCTGGTTCGCGCTGTTCGCGTTCTTCATCTACGCGACCTCGGCGGTCACGAGCTACCACTTCGGGAGCAGCGACCCGACGAGCGAGGCATACAACGCGGGCGCCAACTGGGTGGGCGTCCTTATGTCGGTCTACAACGGGGTGGCGGCGCTCGTGGCTTTCCTTCTGCCGGTGATCGCCAGGCTGACGAGCCGCGTGACGACGCACATCGCCTGCCTCGTGATCGGGGGCGCCGGGCTGTGCTCGATGCATGCCTTCACGCGGCCCGGGATGCTCGTCGTGTCCATGTGCGCGCTGGGGATCGCCTGGGCGAGCCTGCTGACCATGCCGTACGCGATCCTCAGCAGCGTCGTGCCCTACCGGAAGATGGGAGTCTACATGGGGATGTTCAATTTCTTCATCGTCATCCCGCAGATCCTCGCCGCAGCCCTTCTGGGCCTGCTGGTTCGCACGGTGTTTCACGGGCATGCAATTGACGCGATCGTCCTGGGCGGGGCCTCCATGGTCGTCGCCGCGGTGCTCATGCTGCGGGTCAAGGACGAACGGACAGCTATCTGACACATTATGAGGGATCTCTGGTCAATAAGCACAGCTGAGCTTGCCGACGGCAAGGAGAGCATCATGCGCCGTGGCAACGTCTATCAGATTGCAAATGGCTACATGGGCTATCGCGGCACCCTGGATGAATTCGGCCCCCAGCAATTGGTGGGCATTACGCTCGCAGGAATCTTTGACCGCGTCGGCTCGGCCTGGCGCGAGCCGGTCAATGCACCCAACGGAGGCTTCACAAGCGTGGCGCTCGAGGGCGTGGAACTCTCCACCCTGGGTAAGAAGGTCGTGCGGCATCGCCAGACGCTGCGGTTTGCCAACGCCGTGTTCGAACGGGAGACAGAATTCGCGTCCAAGGGGACGTCGCTGACAATCCGGTCGGCACGCTTTCTTAGTGCGGACACGCCAAACCTGGGCGTAATTAGGTTCAGCATCACGTGCAGCAACGCGGCCAAGGTCACGGTGCGCACCGGCATCGACGGCAACATATGGGACCTGAATGGCCCGCACCTGATTCAGATGTCCGCGGAGAGGCGGGAGTCGGTTCTGCTGCTGCAGGGTCTCACGAGCGAGGCCTCCAAGCGAGTTGTTGTCGCAGAAGCCACCGACCTCAGTTTCGGTGACGAAGTCCATGAAATCAAGGGGAACCGAAATCTTCGCGTAATCAATCTCCGCGCCGAGGCGGGAAAGGTCTACACTTTCCACAAGTATTTCGCGGTGTTCACGGACAACGACGCCGTCGACAAGCCGGTAGCGGAGGCCGCAATCGAAGCCGTCCGCCAGGCGAAGACGCTTGGCTACGAGGCCTGCATGGCCAGTCACAGTGCTGAATGGCGAAAAAGGTGGGACCAAAGCGATGTCAAAATCGAGGGCGACAATGACGCGCAGCACGCCCTTCGTTACAGCATTCTCCAGTTGCTGATGGTTGGTCCTGTCAAGGGCAGCGCAAACTCGATCCCGGCGCGCGCACTGTCAGGGCAAGCCTACAAGGGAGCGATCTTCTGGGACACGGAGATGTTCATGTTTCCGTTTTTCCTCCACACCCACCCGGAGAAGGCGATCGAGTTGATGCGCTACCGAATCAAGACCCTCGACGGGGCGCGGCGGAAGGCGAAGACCGAGGGCTCGGGCTATCGCGGGGCCTTCTACGCGTGGGAGAGCCAGGAGACGGGTGACGACGCCTGCACTTATTTCAATATTGGGGATCCGTCCAACGGCCGGCAGCTGCGCACATACTTCCGCGACAAGCAGGTGCATATCAGCGGCGACGTGGCTATCGCCATGTGGGATTACTTCCGATTGAGCGGCGACGACTCATTGCTGCTCGAAGGCGGCGCAGAGGTGATTCTGGAATGCGCCCGATTCTATTGCTCGTATATCCACTACAAGAGGGACAAACAACGCTACGAGATACTAGATGTCGTAGGGCCGGACGAATATCACGAACGAGTAAACAATAACGCCTTTACCAGCATGGTGGTGAAGGAGACCTTCACAATCGCCAATGAGACTGTTAGGCACCTCCGGAGAGAGCATCCCAAGGCGCTGCGCACACTGCTCAGGAAACTGCGCATCAAGGGAGAGCTGCCTAACTTCCGCGACGCGGCCCGCAGGCTATTTGTTCCAAAGCCAGACGCGAAGACGGGCGTCATCGAGCAATTTGACGGCTATCTGGGCCTGAGAGAGTCCACCGTCGAGGAGCTAAAAGCCCGAATGCTTCATCCCAATGAATATCTTGGTGCCGGCCAAGGGCTCGCGGTGCCGACCAAGATCATAAAGCAGGCCGACGTGGTGATGATGCTCAGCCTGTTCAGGACCCGATTCTCGGCAGAATTGAAAAAGGCAAACTGGGAATACTACGAGCCGCGCACCGAACATGGCTCCAGCTTGAGCGCATGCGCCTATGCGATGGTGGCGGCCGAATTTGGCAATCTCGACTTCGCCTACAAATATTTTCTGAAGACGGCGAAGATTGACCTCGAGGCCAAGTACAGGGTGTATGCGGGGAGCGTCTTCATGGGCGGCTCACACCCCGCCGCGAACGGTGGCGCATGGATGACCGCGGTATTTGGCTTCGGCGGCGTCCAGGCGGATGAGAACAGGGTCGCAATTAATCCGCGGCTCTGCGGGAAATGGAGGCGCCTGCAGTTCAATCTCGCCTACAAGGGGGACGCATTTCGGGTGAACATCACGAAAACCTCAGTGAGAGTCGACGCATCGCCCTCCAATTCGCGCGTACACACCGTTCTCGTTGCTGGAAAGCCAGTGAAGTGTAGCCCCGGCAGGCCTGTGACGGTCAAATATGGACGAACCAGATAGCTTTGTCCGAAGAGCGTAAGGCACGTTTGCCGATATTCATCCCTTCCGTTCCACTCATGATGCTCCGGGCGCTCATCTTCGCGCTCGGCACCTGCGCATGCGAGGCGCTGGCGGGGGTCGGAGCAGATGTGCCCTGGACCACGTATGAGGCCGAGGCCATGAACAGCACAGGCGTCGTGCTGGGACCGAAATACGATCCGAACGAAGTCGAGACCGAATCCTCCGGGCAGAAATGCGTGAAGCTTGTGGCCGCCGGGGAATTCGTGGAATTCGCGGCGGCAGCGAATGCCAATGCGTTGGTGATACGCTACAGCCTTCCGGATTCCAAGGAGGGCGGCGGAACAGACACGAGCCTGGATCTGATCATCAACGGGAAGCATGTGAGAACGCTGGCGCTCACCTCCCGATATTCATGGCTCTACGGACGCTACCCGTTTTCCAAGCAGCCCGGCGACGGCAAGCCGCGCAATTTCTATGACGAGCTTCGCGTCAAGGACCTGAACATCGCTGCGAACGACGTGATTCGCCTCCAACGGGTCGCGGCGGATGCGGCGTATTGCATCGTCGATCTGGTCGACCTCGAGAATGTCCCTGTTCCGCTGACTGCTCCTGCAGGTTCGTTATGTGTCCTCGATTTCGGTGCGGATCGAAACGGCGAAATTGACGCCACGAGCGCCCTGCGAAAATGTGTCGCCGAAGCCCAGAGGCAGAGCAAACCCGTCTGGGTCCCGGCCGGCGATTACAAGCTCACCGGCGAGATACTCGTCCCGTCCTCCGTGACCGTCCAAGGCGCAGGCATGTGGCACACGAATTTTCTTGGAGACCCGATGCTGTACGGTCAGTCGGCGCGACGCGTGCGGTTTAAGCTCGTCGGCAGCCATATTCATCTGGCCGATTTTTCGATCATTGGCAGGTTGAACTACCGCAACGACTCCGAACCGAACGACGGAATCGTCGGCGCAGGCTGCGCTGACTCGTCCATCTCGAACATCTGGCTCGAACACACCAAGGTGGGAATATGGATCTATAACGGTGTAAACCTCTTGATCGAAGGCTGCCGGTTTCGCAATACGGTCGCCGACGGCGTGAATCTCTGTGTCGGCACGAGCGGAACGGTCATTCAGAACTGCACGGCCCGTGGCACGGGGGACGATTGTTTCGCAATTTGGCCGGCGGCCTCAGACCAGGGCTTCGTTGGGCAAGTCCCAAAGCCCGGGAATAACGTAATTCGACAGTGCACGGGCCAGCTGACATTCCTCGCAAATGGCGCCGCGATTTACGGCGGGGCCAGCAATCGCATTGAGGAATGCCACTTCACCGACATCGGTACCGGGTGCGGCATTCTAATCAGCACGACATTTCCCACATCGGATGACAACCGCAAGATCGACAACAACTTCAGCGGCACGACGCTCGTGACGAACTGCGAATTGGTGCGCTGCGGCGGCTATGACCATAGTTGGGCTTGGCGCGGTTCGCTTCAAATCTGCATGGATCGCCGCAGCATCTCGGGCCTCACCATCAGCCACGTGACCGTTCAAGACAGCATCTCAAGTGGCATGACCATAGTGGGACCGGGGAGCCCCAGAGGTGAAGGCACCCTTTCCGATGCAAGGTTCGAGATGGTGAACATCCTCAATTCGGGAATCGGTGGGTCACCGCACCATGATTTGTGGATCCGCAGGGATGCATTTGGGAGCGTTACCTTGCAAAATTCGGCAATCGCCGACATCAGGAACGAGTCCGACCATTTTCGCCTCCTTGGTCCCTAAGCTGGGCATAAAGCCGTGCGATTCTCATTTTGTTGATGGTATCAAATTGTTAGCCTGCGCTTAGGTCAAAATCTCCGGTTACCGCTTGGAAACGTAAAAATAGTAGACTGCGATGTAGGGAACTCGCAATTTCTCACCCAGGTTCGTCTGACTGCAGCCTCCGGCGGAGGCCTTCCCTCCCGTCGTTTCCAGACGTTGAATATATGTTACTTCGCTGAAGACCCCGTTCCCCTCATGGTATTTTGCGGCTAGAAGCAACCAGGGTACGGCGCCCATGTCCTTGGAGGGGACGCTGGCCCTGACCGATCCGACTACTAGGCTGCCGTCGTTCGATTCCCATGTCGGTCCGGAGTAGTGGCGTCCTATCTTATTGCCCTTGGCGTCGAACAAGTCCGCCTCCGGTGCAATGAAAACCCACTCAAATTGAGTCGGATTGTCCTTCTTCGCTCGGCACTCGTAGATCTGGACACCTCGGGCCTTGACCAGGAACAACGGCACCTCATTCGGGGAGACCTTGAGAGCATCAGGGACAGCCGGGATCAGGAGATTCCCAGACGAATCAGCGGTGTGCGCAAAAGGCAGGATCGCGAGCCACCCCAGGAGCGTTAACGCTAGAAATTTGTTTTTCAACGGATTCCGGATGGCGTCGGCTGTTGGAAGATCACCGATTCCAACCGATGGTTCGTGACTCGCGACCTCCGAAACAGTCGTTCCTCGCTAATCTTCACCATGGTGCCTGTGCATCCTTCCCAATTCATGGAGCTAATTAATGGTCACCTGGTAGACGCCATTGTTGGCGGTGCTTAGATCCGCCGAGAAGGTGATCTGGTACGTAGCGTGGACTATCGGTCCGTTGGAAAGGCCTGTGCTGACGAAGGTCGCCCCCTCGGACACGTCGTTGGGAAAAGGCACGATCAAATTGGCATTGCCGAGCGTCGAAGCATTGATCGCAACCGTATCGGTGTAGGTGACGTTAAAATTGTAGGTATTGGTTTGGGTGTTTTCAGACGCCTGCGTGGAATCGATACTGGCGGCCGGATGGGCGCGGGCCCGGCCTGTCGCCGGGATAAACCCGACGAGGATGCGGTCGGTTACCGCAAAAACGTCAAGCCTGTACCGGGGCCCGGCGTCCTGGGTGCTCGTGAATCGGCCGTTCGCCAGGCGCCGTGGCCTGACGCGCCGGTGCGCTAGCCCGGGTTCCGTTCGCCCGTGGCGACCCGGTACGCGGCCTCGATGTGGACCCGGGTCGAATCGATGAAAGTGAGTCCGCCATGCTCAAAGGAGGATGCGCCTTTCGAGTCCCCGAAAACCAGCGGGAGCTCGGTGCAGGCGAGGCAAATCATGGGCTTCCTGCCCGGTCGCGCGTCCAGCTCCCTGGCGACGATTGCCTCGAGGCGCCCCAGGGAAGCCGCGTCGCCTCCGCCCTGAATATCCTCGATCAGCCGGGTCGTCGCCAGCCGGGCGGAGGGATCGGAGGGGCCCGTCGCATGGATTCCCCGTCTCCGGAATGCCTCGCCCAGGGCCGCGGAGCCCATCGTGAGGGCCGTGCCAAGAACCAGGACGTCACCGGATCCATTCCTGCCGGCCTCGGCGGCAAGCTCGTCGAACAGGTTGAGCACGGGAATTCCAATCCCCCTCGTGATGGCCGAGAAGCGGTGGTGCGGGCTGTTGCTGGCGATCAAGGCGAAGTCGGCGCCGCTGCCCTCGAGCCGCCCCAAGGCCTCGGCGTGGTAGGCGTCGAATTCCCTCCACGATTCCTCGTCGGGGTCGCTCCCGATCGCCGCAACGGCACGCCTGAGGTCCAGGGACTCAATGACGATCTCCGGGACGGCGGGCACGCCTCCCAGCCCTGCGGCCAAGTGAGCCTGCTCCGCGAGGCGGCAGATGCCGGAGTAATACTCGACCGTCGAGAGCCAGGAGACACCCCCGACGATCCCGATCTTCTTCATGGCGCGCAAACCTCGTTACGGCTCGAAGCGGGAATTGGCGTCCTGCGAGCTCAGGGCGGTTCGCGCAAACGTGAACGTTCCCTTCGTGCTCATCTCCTGCGCGGCGCGCACGAACGCGCCCAGCGCCGCGCGGGAGAGAGAGCTCCCGACGCTGATTCTCCTCACCCCTAGGCGGGACAGGCCCGCGGCAGTCAGTTCGTCCCCGTCGAGGCCCACGAGGACGTTGACCGGCCGGTCGACCGAGCTGATCACCGCGGCGATGTCCCCGGCTGACGTCAGGCCCGGGGCATAGAGGACATCCGCGCCCGCCTCCTGATACCGCTGAAGGCGGTCGATCGTGTCCTTGAGGTCCCTTCGCCCGTGAAGGTAGTTCTCGCAGCGGGCGGTGAGGGTGAAGTGAAACGGCAGGCGGCGGGCGCTCTCGACGGCCGCCCGGATGCGTTCGACCGCCAGTTGCCTGTCATAGATCGGCCGGTCATCGGCGCCCGTCGAGTCCTCGATCGAGCCGCCGGCAACCCCCGACGCCCCGGCCAGCCGGATCGTCTCGCCGACGATGTCCGGCGTGTCGCCGAAGCCATTTCCCAAGTCGGCGCTCACGGGGAGCTCGGTGGCGCCGGCGATGTCGCGGATATGCGCGAGCGTCGCCGGCCGGGAAACGGTGTTGTCCCGCCGCCCGACCGAGAAGGCATGCCCTGCGCTGGTCGTCGCGAGCGCCTTGAAGCCCATCCCGGCCAGGATGTGCGCGGTCCCCACATCCCACGGGTTGGGAATGATGAACGCCTCAGGCAGGCGATGCAGGGCCAGGAAATGCTCCGCTTTTTCCCGGAGCTTGAGCATGGGAAATCAGACCGGGGCCCCCGGGACCTCGAAGGTCCCGTTGACGATTTCGACAAAATTGCGCTCCTCGCGGAGAATGAGCTTTTTCGACTTGGCCATCTCAAAGTTCGCGCGCGCCTCGGGGTCGGCGTTGATGCGCACCTTATAGGCCTCGTAGTATGCCAGGCTGTCGAAGGCAATCAACCCCCATGCTATGTCGTTCGTTCCCTCGTGGGGCAGGAAGTATCCGATCAGGTGGACGCCGTTGCGCGGAATGATCCTCCCCCAGTTCTCGCAGTACTGCCTGAAGGCGTCGCGTTGGAAGGGGTCGATTTGATAGCGGATGACGCAGGTGAGTTTCATGGGCTTTGGGTGTTCGGGGCCGGGTTCGGGCGATAATGATCTGCCGAGGGAGGACGACATGACAAAGAGCGCCGCGGCCTTGATCGCCGTCCTGCGCCCTATGATGTGCCCTTCCTCGGTCGTCATCGCTCGGATTCCAATTTAGCAGTTGCGCGCGGATGACACTTCGTTAAACAACGAATCATGGATGTAATGGATTCCATCGATAGGACCGCGTCGAAGATCGCCGCTGCAATCGGGGAACCGGCAAGAGCAAGAATCCTGTACTGCCTCATGGACGATCGCGCGCGGACGAGCACCGAGCTCTCCGCGGTCGCCGAGGTGGGAACGTCTACGGCGAGCGCCCACCTCCATCTTCTCCTGAAGGCGCGTCTGCTGAAGGTCGTGGCGCAGGGCAGGCACCGCTACTACAGCCTGGCAGGGCCCGAGGTCGGCCGGATCCTCGAGGGGCTGAGCGCCATCGCCGGCACCATGAGCCCCAAATTCATACCCAGCACGCCGAACAGGCTTCGGGCTGCCCGGAGCTGCTACGACCATATCGCCGGGAGCCTCGGCGTGACGCTGCACGACCGCCTTCTCAAGCTGGAATGGATTTCGAAAAATGGGGAAGGGGCCGCCTACGCGATTTCGCCGAAAGGGCGGGCGAAGCTGAAGGAAATCGGCATAGAGATCGTCGATCTCGAGGGCCGTCGGCGCCACGTGGCCTGCGGGTGCCTGGATTGGAGCGAGCGCAGGTCCCACATCGGAGGTTCGCTGGGGGCGGCCATTCTGAGCCTGGCATTCAGGAGAAAGTGGCTGCTTCGGGATCTCGACGGCCGCGGCCTAACCCAAACCTCCCTGGGAAGGCAGGAATTCCGCCGCTGCTTCGGGATCGAACCCTCGAATTGATCGTCGGCGCGGGATGTCCCGGGGGTCCTTGGCGGCATATCCCAGCCGCGATGAGGGCCGGAATCGATTTGTGAAACCCATTGGCTAAAAAGGGTTAATCGCCCGCAAGAGCGCGTGCGACGTTGTGCCGCCATACGGGCTGGGGGCGAAGGCATTTGCTTTATACATCAAATAATTAGTTGACGTATCAACTAATGAAGCCAGCCTCGTCCGCGTGCACCTCGTCCACCGAGTACTCGCGACCGCCCAGGTCCTGCAAAAGGAGGCCCAGCGTATCTTCAAGCCTCACGGGCTCACGGCCGCGCAGTTCAATGTGCTCCACCTCCTCTCCGGCAAGCCGGCCGGGATGCGCGCCTCCGACCTCGCCCGGGCGCTCATCGTCGATCCCTCCAATGTCACGGGCCTCCTGCGGCGGATGAAGCAGGTCGGCCTGCTGAGGGAGCTCGATAATGCGCTCGACCGACGGCAGCATGTCGTCGCGCTGAGCGCGAAGGGCCGCGCGGCCTGGGGCGCCGCCTTCCGGGAATACGAACGGAACCTGGCGGCGCTGGACGGCGTGCTGAGCGCGGCAAACCGGAAGGCCGCCGAAAGGGTTCTGGAGCAGCTCAGCGGCGTGGTGGGGCGCCTTTCATGAAAACTGGGATCCACGAACGCACGGGAGCTGGGGATCGGGCGTCTTCGGACACCCCCGTAACGGCGGCGACCGTTCGTCCCGTGCCCGGCGCGAAACTTGCCAAGCCGGCCAGCGGAGGTCAGTGACGAACCGTCCGGTTACCCCTAATGGAAGCACTTATAGCACTGCTGGTTGTTTACCTGGTCGTTGTGCTCGTGATCCTGCCGATCTGGGCGCTCGTCAAGATCCTGGGACATGACGGTGATGTCGAGGTCCTCCAGGGCCGGATGCGCTCGCAGGACGACGAGATCAGGAAGTTGAATGTGGCGCTGCGGGACCTTTCGGCTGTCGTCCTTTCCAGGTCCGCGCCCCAAGCCGGCGCGGCCCCGGCGGCAGCTCCAGTCCCGCCCGAGGCAAGGCCGGAACCGGTGGCCCTGGAGCCGGCCCCGCGGCCGGCCATTCCGGCAGTGCCCCTTGCCGCCGGTCCCCTGCGGCCTCCGGTCGCACCGGCCGGGATCCCGGAACCCCCGCCGCTCCTTCCCCGTTCCGGCGGCGTGCCCGCGGCCTTCGCGGAACCGAGTCCGGCCCGGGTCCGGCCCGCGATCAACTGGGAGCAGTTCATGGGCGCGAAGCTCTTCGCGTGGCTCGGCGGGCTCGCGCTGTTTCTGGGCGTCGCGTTCTTCGTCAAGTACTCCTTCGAGCACGATCTCATCCCCCCACAGGTGCGCGTGGCGCTAGGCTTCCTCCTGGGGGCCGGCCTCATCGTCGGTGGCCTGAAGGTCTCGCTCGAGAGATACCGCGTCACCGCGCAGACGCTGGTGGCGACGGGCGTCGTGTCGCTCTACGCGGTGACGTTCGCGTGCGACTCGATCTACCACTTCGCCTTCTTCGGGCCCGTGCCGACGTTCCTGCTGATGACGCTGATCACGGCGACGGCCTTCATTCTTGCCGTGCGGCTCGATGCGCAGGTGGTCGCCATCCTGGGCATCCTCGGCGGCTTCCTGACGCCCGTCCTCATCAGCACCGGCCATGACAATCCGGCCGGGCTTTTCGGCTACATAGCGATGCTCGTCGCGGGGCTTGTCGCCGTGGCGCTACAACGCGGCTGGCTCTACCTCGTGCCCCTGGGCGCCGCCGGCACGGTGCTCATGCTGGTCGCCTGGGCCGACAAGTTCTACGTGCCCGAGAAGACGGGAATCGCGATGGTCGTGTGCCTGGGGTTCTGCGCGCTGTTTCTCGGCGCCGCGGAGGCGGCGCGCCGGCTGGGCCGCGGCTCCCTTCTCGTCAGCCGCACGGCGATCGCCCTGCCCGCGGTCGCGTTCTGCTTCGCGTTTTTCTTCCTCGACCATCCCGGCGCCGCCGGCCGCACGGGAATGATCTTCACGTTCGTCCTCCTGGCGAGCCTGTGCGTCTTCGTCCTTGCCTGGAGGGAGCGCCTGGGAGAGCTGGTCGCGGCCGCCGCGGGAATCTCCGCCCTGATCATCGCCCGCTGGGCCGCCGTCACCTTTACCGCCGCGCAGGCGCCGGTGGTCGTGACCGTGTGCCTGATCTTCAGCGCGGTCTACCTTGCGGTCTATCTCGCCGCCCGCCGGCTGGAAAGGGCGACCGCACCGGTCCTCTGGGCCGCCGTGGGAATGCCGGCCGTCTCCCTGGCTTTCGCCTTCTTCCTCATGGAGCACGCCGCCGTGGGCGCCCGGCCGGGGCTGCTGTTCACGTTCATATTCGTGAGCGATGCCCTGCTGCTGGCGCTGGCATGGCTGGATGCGCGCATGTCCAGGCTTCACCTGGCCGCGGGCTTCGCGGTGTTCGTGCTTCTGTCGATCTGGACCACGAGGCACCTCACGGACGCGCTGCTGCCCTGGGCGCTCGCAGTCAACCTCCTGTTTGCCGCGCTGCACACGGTCTTTCCCCTGCTGCTCGAGCGGCGCCGGGCCGCCGCCGCCCCGTCGTGGTGGAACCAGCTTTTCCCGCCGCTCGCGCTGCTCCTGATGCTGTTTCCGATCTACCGGTTCGAGGCCGTCTCCGTTCTCATCTGGCCCGCCATCCTGCTCGTCGATGTGATCGCGATCGGCGTCGCCGTGCTGAGCGCCTCGCTCGTCGCCGTGGCCGCCGTTCTTGTGCTCACGCTGCTGGCGACCGGGATGTGCATATTCCGGGTGCCGGCCGACCTCATGTTCGATCCGGGGCTGCTGCTCGTCATTGGCGGGTTCTCCCTATTCTTCTTCTTCGCCGGACTCTGGCTTGTGCGACGGCTGGGAAGCAGGGTCCCGGCGGCCGGCACGCGGCTGTCGGGCGTCTTCGGCGGCGCCCGGAGCCAGATCCCGGCCTTCTCCTCGCTGCTTCCGTTCCTACTCCTGATCATGGTGTGCGCCCGGCTTGGCGTGCCCGACCCGTCGGCCGTTTTCGGGCTCGGCCTCCTCCTTGTCGTCCTCACCCTCGGCCTGGCGCGGCTGCTCGCCGTGGAGTGGCTGCCCGCATGCGCGCTGGCCGGCATGGCCGCGCTGGAATACACCTGGCACACGCGGCATTTCAGCGCCGCGGCGCCGGGCCTCCCCCTTGCCTGGTATGCCGGCTTCTACGTGATTTTCGCCGCCTACCCGTTCGTCTTCCGGCGCCAATTCTCCCGGCTCACCGGTCCATGGGCCGTGGCCGCGTTGAGCGGGCCCGCGCACTTCTGGATGGCCTACCAGGCGATCAAGGTTGGGTGGCCCAACGGTTTTCTGGGCGTGGTGCCGGCGGTTTTTGCGCTGGCTCCGCTTTGCAGCCTCGTCGTCATCCTGCGCACGGTCCCGGAGGATAACCCGAGGCGCCTCAACCAGCTGGCGTGGTTCGGCGGCGTGGCGCTTTTTTTCATCACCCTCGTGTTCCCCATCCAGTTCGACCGCCAGTGGCTCACCGTGGCCTGGGCGCTCGAGGGGGCCGCGCTGCTCTGGCTCTTCCACCGCGTGCCGCATCCGGGCCTTCGCGCAACCGGAACGATCCTGCTGGTCGTTGCCTTCTCCCGGCTGGCGCTCAACCCCGCTGTCTTCGAATACCACGTCCGCAGCGACACGCCGCTCTTCAACTGGTACCTCTACGCCTACGGCCTGGCGATCGCCTCGCTCTTCTCGGGCGCCCGGCTGCTGGCCCCCCCGCGCCAGCACGTGCTCGGCATCGACGCCCAGCCGCTGGTCTATGGGCTGGGGATCATCCTCTCGTTCCTCCTCCTGAACATCGAGATCGCCGACTACTTCACCCAGCCCGGGGCACGCACGCTCACCCTCCAGTTCTCCGGCAATTTCGCGCGGGACATGTCCTACACCATCGGGTGGGCTCTCTTCGCGCTCGGGCTGCTGTCCGCCGGCATCTGGAAGGCGCAGCGAAGCGTGCGCTATGCCGCCATAGCGCTCCTCAGCGTCGCGCTGCTGAAGCTCTTTTTCCACGACCTCGCGCGCCTCGAGGCCCTCTACCGCATCGGCGCGCTCTTCGCGGTCGCCGTCATCGCCATCCTGGCGTCGTTCGCCTACCAGCGCTTCCTGCCGAGCAATGAAAAGACCTCCCCACCCAAGCTTTAGCGGCGCGGCGCTCGTGCTGGCGCTTTTCTCCGCGGCCAGCTGCCTGGCCATCACCCCGACCGAGTGGCGGCACCGGCAGGCCCTGGACGTTGCGGCGCCCGGGCTCGTGCGGGTGGACCTGACCGCCGCGTCCTTCGACTCGGCAGGCCCGATGCAGGAGGATTTTCGCATCATCGACGCGGCGGGACGCGAGATCGCGCTCCTGGTGGACCGTCCGCCCATCCCCGTGGCGCGCATGTTCCGTCCCTCCGCGTTCGACGTGAAGATTGCGGACGGCTCGACGCAGATCACGATCACGACCGGCACCGCGGACAAGCTCTCGAAGGTGTTCCTGGAAACACCAAGCCCGTTTTTCCTGCGGGCTGCGCGCGTCGAGATCTCAGGCGACAATGAGGACTGGGTCACGCTCGACGAGGGGGTCCCGATTTTCCGGGAATGGGGAGCCGAGCAGCTCGAGCTGCCGCTTGGCGGCAAGGGCGCCCCCTATGTGCGCATCACGGTCGCCGACAACCGCGCCGCCCCGCTGCCGTTCACGGGCGCGAGGCTCCTCCCGGAACCTGCGCCCGCGCCGGAACCGCTCGCCGTGGGCGCCCGCATCTCCGGCCGCGACGAGTTTGCCGGCGAGACGGTGCTGACTCTCGCGCTCGACGGCCGCCACATGCCGCTCGCGGCCCTTGAGCTTGCCACGAAGGAGCCGCTGTTCATGCGTCGCTTCGCCGTATCCGTCCGGGAGGTGCGCGACGCGGTCCCGGGCGAGAGGGTGATCGGTTCGGGCACGCTGTTCCGCGTCGCGATTGACGGGGCTCCCGTGCGCGCGCAGCTGGAGCTGCCGCTGGCCTTCACCCCGTCCACGAGCGAGCTGCTTGTCCATATCTACAACGGAGATTCGCCGCCGCTGGCCGTGGACGCCGTCCGCCTTAGGCGGTGGCCGGTGAACCTGCTGTTCATGGCGCCTGCCGCGGGCCGCTACTCGCTGCTTTCGGGCAATCCGCAGGCGGTGGCGCCGCAGTATGACCTGGCGGCCTTCGCCGGGGACTTGCGCGGGGCGGTCGCCGCCGTCGTGGTCCCGGGGAACATCGAGGATGTGCCCGGCTACCATGAGCGCGAGTCGCTTGGGGTGGCGCCCATGCCCGAGGTGCCGCTCACGGGCGCTCCGCTCGATGCCAGGGAATGGTCGTTCCGCAGGGCCGTCCAGATTTCCGATCCGGGCGTCCAGGAGCTGGAACTCGATCTCGACGCGATTGCGAAGTCACGGCCGGATTTTGCCGACGTGCGGCTGCTGCGCGCCGGAAACCAGATTCCGTATGTGCTCGAGCAGCCCGGGCTTGCCCGTTCGCTGAGCCTCTTGCCGGAAGCCTCGCCCGACCCGAAGCGCCCGAGCGTGAGCGTGTGGAGCATTCGCCTCCCGAAGGCGGGCCTGCCGATCCGAAGCATCGTCCTTGCCTCGACCAGCTCCCTTTTTCAGCGCCAGTTCCGCATTTTCGAGAAACTGACCAATCAGGAGGGGAATTCCTACGAATACGCGCTCGCGTCGGGCCAATGGAGCAGGACGCCGGATCCGGGGATGCCCGAGAACCGCGCCTTTGGGCTCCAGGACCGGATGCGCACGGACACCCTGTGGATCGAGACGGACAACGGCGACAACCCGGCCATCGCGCTCGGTACCGTGCAGGCCGTGTATCCGGTGCTGCGCCTCGTCTTCAAGGTCGCGGAACCCGACGGCTTCACGCTTGCCTACGGCAACCCGTCGGCGGGCGCCCCGCGCTACGACCTGAGCCTGGTGGCCGTGAGGCTCCTGACTTCCAGCCGCAGCATCGCGCACATGAGCGCGGACGAGGAGGGAACCGGCCCGAGGAATCCCTTTGCCGGCATCAGCGGCGGCTATGTATTCTGGGGGGCGCTCGCTCTGGTGGTGGTCGCGCTCCTCGTGGTCGTGGCAAAGCTGCTTCCAAAGCCGTCCGGGTGAAACGGGGATCCGGCCGTCATTCGGACCTTTGTATCCAGCGGCTCCCCATCCCCGGGGCCGCGCGCCACCTCCCGCAATCGACGCGATGCGCCCGGCGACGAACCCGGCTCACCACGTGACGCCGACGCCGATCGCGACCGGAATGTAGAAGGCGGTGGCCGCTCCCGCCACCAGGTACCTCCCCAGGTGCACCGAGCTTACGCCGATGCCGAGTCTCGACGCCACCATGGCGGCGCGGGCATCGGCCTGTTCCCGAAGGACGGCCTCGTGAAGGTGGTTCATCGCTTTCGAATCGGCGAGGGAGGATGGGGCGGCGTTGACGAGATCCGGGCTCTCAGTCCGGGACGCGTCATGCGCGAGGAACGGCGCCGGCCGGGATTGGACCCCAGGCTGTGGATCGAACTTGTAGGCCGAGAGTATCTCCTTTCGGACATTCGTCTCCTGGACGACGGCGTCTGGATTGCCGTCCTGACCAGCCGCAAATGCCGCAGTCGAGGCGAACAGAAGGATGAGTGCCACAAGCTTCATTGCCGTCCTGATCGACACTATAGCGCCTTTTCCGGCCCGCGAAACCCAAATCCGCATTTTGCGCTCCCGGGACTCCGCGATGGCCGATCACGCCCTAGTGGCTATGTACCAAAGAAATATCGCCTGCGTGCCATGAAACGTTGACGGTAAATATCCCGTTTAACTTTCCAACGCCTGAGGCACCCGATAAGCACACGACACCGGCCGCTCAGGACGCCGGAGCGAGCGGGATGTCATCCGACCGCCACAGGCTCTCGAACACGTACGACCCCGCCGCATTTCTGGCTTGATCGTGCTCACCAATCACAGGCTCATGTGGTATCTGAAGTTCTTCTTCCATGGTCCCGGTCGCGTGCGCACGGGCGAATTCAGGTTCCCGAACTCGTCGAACCGAGTGATTGCACTGATCCGGCTCAGGTTCGGAGTGGCGACATGCGGGTCGCGCGCATCCGCAGCGAAGGTCCTGCTGGTGGACGCATTCGGGCCTATCAACTTCGTTGACTACCTCGCGGCGCCATCCGCCGGTTGACGCATGTACCTGGTCGACACACACCAGCACCTCTGGGATCTGGATCGTTTTCCCTATTCGTGGTGTGCCGGGATCCCGGCTCTTAATCGAAGCTTCAGCCTCGCGGACTACTCTGCGGCATCGGCCGGCCTGCAGATAGCGAAGACCGTCTTCATGGAATGCGATGTCGACGAGCCGAACGCCCTGGCGGAGGCCCGGATGATCCAGAACCTCGCGCAGAGGCATCCGTCGATCTCGGGAATTGTCGCGAGCGGGCGCCCTGAGCATGGGGGATTCCGCGGCCATCTGGAGAAGCTGGCCGAGCTTGCAAGCGTGAGGGGGGTTCGACGTGTCCTCCATACGCAGCCCGACCGGCTGTCGCAGGAGCCGCTGTTCGCCGAGAATCTCCGGCTCCTGCCCCAATTCGGGCTCAGCTTTGACTTGTGCGTCCTTGCCCGGCAGCTCCCGCAGGCCATCGACCTTGTCCGGCGGTGCCCGGAGGTGAGCTTCATTCTCGACCACTGCGGAGTCCCCGACGTGAGGGGGCGCGCCCTCGACCCGTGGCGCGCCCATATCTCCGACCTGGCAGCGCTGCCCAATGTCACGTGCAAGATAAGCGGACTCGTTGCCTACGCGGATCCCGTGAACTGGTCGGCCGGCGACCTGCGGCCCTGGATCGAGCATGTGCTCGCGCAATTCGGATGGGAGCGCGTCGTTTGGGGCGGCGACTGGCCGGTGTGCACGCTTGCATCGACGCTTGCGCGGTGGACCGAGGCGACCCGCGAGCTCACGCGGGGCGCCGGCGAATCCAAGCTGGAGAAATTATTTCATGTCAACGCCGAGAGGATATACAGGATATAGTCTCGCGGACTCGCGGATGCTGCCGAACGCGCGCCAACCTCGAATGGGCTGTCACCAGCCTGACGGGCCCGGGGAAGTCCCTGCGCCTTCAACTTGGACCAAATATGGCACCGAGATTTGAACCGGTTGTTCTTGCGTTGGCATGTGCCGGGATAGTCGCGGGCTATTTTTGGATCAGCTATCCGGCGATTCCGCAGTACGGGCTCCTGGAGCCAAGCCAGCAGCATTTCAACCAGCTCGTGGCCGGCTTCAGGTCCGGCCAGCTTTCGCTCAAGCAGGCGCCGCCCGTCGAGTTGACGAAACTGGCCGACCCCTATGACCCAAACCAAAACGCCCCGTACCGCCTTCATGACGCGAGCTATTACGGCGGGAAATATTACCTCTACTATGGCATCACGCCCGCCCTAATCCTCTTTTGGCCCTATGTCGCCGTGACCGGGACGTATCTCCCCCAGAAATATGCCGTGACGACCTTTTGCTCGGTTGGTTTCTTGATCGGGGCCCTCCTGGTCTGGCAGATTAGGCGACGGTGCTTCCAGAAGCCCGGCACGGGTGTCGTTCTGGCCATGGTGGTGGCTGTCGGCACCGTCAACGGCGCCGCCTTCCTCGTCCGCCGTCCCGAGATGTACGAGGTCTCAATCTCGTGCGCTTATGCGATGGTCATGGCGGCATTGGCGTCGCTGTGGTGCGCCCTCGACGGGCGGCGCCCCGTGGTTTGGACAGCCCTATCAAGTCTTTTCTTCGGCCTGGCGGTGGGGGCGCGGCCCACCTTTCTCTTCGGCACGGCTTCCCTGTTGATCCCCGTGGCCTTTCTTCTCAAGGCCCCGGAAGGCGTCCATGATCGGAAAAATTACAGGCGGAAGCTGGGCATGGCCGCCTTCGCTCCACTCCTGTCAGTCGGGATCGGCCTCGCCATTTATAACTACCTGCGATTCGGGAACCCGCTGGAGTTTGGCATAAAGTACACTTTGATGGGCGAGAAATTCACAAGGTTCTTTGCCTTCGACTGGCAGATCATCTGGCTCATTGTGCGCCTCTATTTTCTCCTGCCGACCAGGCTGATGGAGTATTTCCCCTTTGTTCGTGGCGTCGACGTATCCGCCGTCGCCAGCCATGGCACCTTTGCGGAAAATCCTTTCGGGGTTCTAACCAATATGCCATTTCTATTGCTGGCATGCGCAGCCCCCCTTGCGTGGCTGCCCCTTATGTCAGGGAGCGCACGGCGACTCCGGCTTTTCGCCTGCGCCGTTGCCTGGGTTTTTCTAGGCAGTGTGGGTGTGCTTCTGGTATTTGCCGTCGGGACCGGAATCCGCTACGAAGTGGATTTTATCCCCTATCTCGCGATTCTGGCCGTCCTGGATGTTTTTGGGATCGAGGACTTTTTCTCGACCCGCCCGAATGGGCGCGGCCTTGCGCGGCTTGGCTGGGCGGGTGCCCTGGCTGTTTCAATCGCCTTCAATTTTTTCGCCAGCTGCCAGCATCATGGCGTTCTCAAGAGGGACGCCCCCGGCGAGTTCCAGGCACTCTCCCGGTTCTTCAACTACCCAATATACACGTACAACCGCTTCCTGGCTTCGGTGCGCGCCAGTCCGAGACCGACTGAGGCGCCAACCGACGCTTCATCTTCCCATGAACGCGGACCCCTCCTGGTGAGGATAAGACTGCCGCCTGGGATCGTCGGACTCAGGGAGCCGCTCCTGGCCATTGGAAGCGGCCCCGGGGGCTCGGTCGTCGCCTTCATTAGGACCGTGAGCAGGGACCAGATCGCAGTCGGCTTCGAGCTTCCCGGCCCCAGCCTGTACGAATGCAGGCCGATCAGCGTGAAACAGCAAGATACGGTTGATGTCGCCATATTTGAACCCAACTTGCTCCCGGATCTGGGCGATCCGGAATGGAAGGGAGTTCCCTACCTGAAGCAGCTGTCCGACCTGGGCCTCTACGCCATCACCGTCAACGGGGCGATGGCTCTGGAGGGCAATTCGGCGGTTGACGGGCCCATTGACCGCAATGCGCCTTTGTCGATCGGCGTCAATCCGCTCAAGGATTCGATCGTTGGCGCCCGCTTCACGGGCCAAATCATGGGAATCTCCCGGCTGGATGTGAGCCACGCACTGCTGGCGCAGTGAGCCCTGGGCTCACATCACTTGGCGTTGACGCCGAGATAATTTCCGTAGCCCACGGTCAGGGTCGACAGGATGAGGATGGCGATTCCGGTTCCGATCAGAAGATGCGTGCGGCGGCTCGCGCCCTTCCACTCGTGCAGGATCCATCCCCACATCGTGCTGAAGATGATGATGCTCGCCATGTGAAGCGTCCACGAGGAGAAGCGGTAGTTGCCCATCTGCGTCTCCCCCATGGTATAAAAGAAGAACTGCATGTACCAGGTCGTGCCGGCCAGGACGCAGAAGAACAGATTGAGCGCCACGGGAATCCGCAGGTCGGGCGTTGCCTCGGTTTGGGGCTTTGACGCCGGGCGCAGCGTGCGGCTCTTGTACTGGTAGCCCGTCCGGTTGCGGATGTTGAGCGCGACGCACCAGACGAGGTTCGTCGTGAACCCCCCCAGGAGCACGACAATCAGCTTCGGCAAGCCGGTCCACATCGGTCCTGTTCCCGCCGCAGCGGACAAGAGGCCGATCGGAGATCCCGCCTCCAGGCCGTACGCGAAGGAAGCGCTCATGATCCCGGAAAACGTGGCCACGAGCATTCCCTTGGAGAAGTTGAACTCCTTCACCGCCAACTTCTTGCTCTCATCCGACATCTCCCGCTCCTTTGAGAGCCCCGCCAGGGCTGCAATCGCGATGCCGACCAGGCAGACGCCGACGCCAAGAAGGGTGACCTTCCCGGATCCGCTGGCCGCGATCGCAGCCAGCTGGTGGTTGAATATCGGCGGGACCAGCGTGCCGAACGCGGCGCAGAAGCCCAGCGCGACCCCCATCCCGAGCGACATGCCGAGGTAGCGCATCGTCAATCCGAAGGTGAGTCCGCCGAAGCCCCACATCGCGCCGAAGAACCAGGCGTAAAAGAGCGTGCGCCCGGAAGTCCGTCCGAGCACACCCATCAGGTCGTTCGTCAGCGCCAGGCCGAGCACCCACGGCGCGATGATCCAGCTGAAGAATCCGCCGACCAGCCAGTAGGTCTCCCACGCCCAGTTCCTGACGCGGCGGTAGGGCACGTAGAAACTGCCGGCGGCCAGGCCGCCGAGCCAGTGGAAGCAGACTCCGAGGAAGGGATTGGGGATCATTTTTCGGGGTTGGAAAAGGTGCGGCTGCCGGAAAGCGGGGCTGCCGAGCCGTGGACGGGGTCAGTCTCGGTGACGGCGCCAATGGTTCGGCGCCTGGCCGTAGTGCTTCTTGAATGCGGCCGAGAGGTGATAGGGCGACGCAAAGCCGAGCCTGTCGGCGATCGTCTGGAGGCTGTCGGATGAGTTTCCGATCAGCCGGCGTGCCTTCTCGAGGCGCATCTGCCGCACGTACTGGTACGGCGCCAGCCCGGTGTGGCGCTTGAATTCCCGCCGGAAATAGGAGTAGGCGACCCCGAGCTCACGAGCCAGGCCGGGAATCGCCGGCGGCTGGTCCACCGCCTCCGAGAGCAGGCGCTCGGCCTTCGCAACGAAGGCCGCGATGGCGCGGGGCGCCGCGCGCAGGCGCGGCGCCTCGACGACCAATGCCAGGACGTGCAGGCCCAGGGCCGCCGCCTCCGGGTCAAAGCCCGTGGTCGCGCCGCAGAGTCGCGCCTGGATCCTGTCCATGAGCGCCTCCAGCTCGAGGGCCCGCTCCATCGGAACCACGGCGCGCGCCGGGCTGAGAGCCCCCTTCTTGCAGAGGATCTCGACGGTCCTTCCCTGAAGCTCGACCCATTGCTCGGTCCAGCCGGCCTCGGGATCCGGCGCATACCGGTGCCAGACCCCCGGCAGCACGACAAGCGCCGTCCCTGCGCCGACACGGACAAGCCCCGTCGCCCGTGACTCAAACAGGCCCCGTCCCTCCGCGATGAACACGATCTGGCAGGCCCCGAGCACGCGTCCGGTTTCCCAGTTGAAATGGTGATCGGGCGGATGGCCCGCGGGCGGGTAGGGCGAACCGGCCGGACAGCCCTGGCGACCGCCGGCCGTGACGGCGAGTCCCCAGGCCTCGGATTCGGGCGTGTTCAGGAGGTAGCGGCGATAATCGGGGCGCGCTCGCATGCAGGGTCAATTTATGAATGATAAAGGTCAATCCGGGCATTCCAAGTCAAGTTTCAATGGGCTACCGTGACCCTCCGCCATCCCCAAGGCACTTTCCCGGGAGTGTCAGAAACTGCATCAAGCGCTTTTTTCCGGGCCCCCAAACCACCTCCATGACCCCCTCCCTATACCCTGCCGCCCGCGAGGCCTACGCAGCAGCGGGCTCCGATGCCGAAGCCGCGCTGGCCACCCTGGCCGTGACGCCGATTTCCATCCAGTGCTGGCAGGGCGACGACGTCGGCGGCTTCGAGCGGCCGGGAGCGACGCTTGAGGGCGGCGGAATCCAGGTGACCGGCAGCTATCCCGGCAAGGCCCGCACGATCGGCGAGCTCCGAAGCGACCTCGATTTCGCATTCGGGCTCATCCCCGGCCGCCAGCGCGTCAACCTGCACGCGATCTATGGGGACTTCGGAGGCAGGACGATCGAGCGGAACGCGATCGGCCCCGAGCATTTCTCGAGCTGGATCGAATGGGCGAAATCAAGGCGCGTCGCGCTGGATTTCAACCCGACCTTCTTTTCCCACCCGCTCGCCGCGGATGGGTTCACGCTGTCGCACCGCGACCCCTCGGTGCGAAAGTTCTGGATCGAGCACGCCATCGCCTGCCGGCACATCGGCGCCGCGATGGGCCGCGCGATCGGCAAGCCCGCGGTGACCAACCTTTGGATTCCCGACGGCCTCAAGGACCTCCCGGCCGACCGCAAGGCGCCGCGCGAGCGCCTGATGGAGGCCCTCGACACAGTGTTCAAGGAGCCGATCGACCCGCTCCTTCAGCTTGATGCCATCGAGAGCAAGCTGTTCGGGATCGGGTCCGAGAGCTATGTCGTCGGCTCGCACGAGTTCTACCTGGGCTATGCCGTCAGCCGGCAGAAGATGATCTGCCTCGACATGGGGCATTTCCATCCCTCCGAGTCCGTGGCCGACAAGATCAGCTCCGTCCTTCAGTTCGTTCCCGGCCTCCTGCTCCACCTGAGCCGCGGCGTCCGGTGGGACAGCGACCATGTCGTGCTGTTCGACGATCCGACCCGCGCCATATTCGAGGAGGTGGTGCGCGGCGGCTTCCTTCCCCGCACGCACATCGGTCTCGATTATTTTGACGGCAGCATCAACCGCGTGGCGTCATGGGTCATCGGGGCGCGCAATGCCCTGAAATGCCTGCTGGCGGCGCTGCTCGAGCCCTCCGCCCGGCTGAGGCAATCCGAGGATTCCGGGGACTACACGGCGCGCCTCGCGCAGATTGAGGAGAACAAGACGCTTCCGTTCGGGGCGGTCTGGGACGAGCACTGCCGGCGGCAGAACGCGCCGGCCGACCGTGCCTGGATTTCCGAGGTTCAAATCCACGAGCGCGACGTGCTAAGCTCCCGCCGCTGAGGCACGCATGAAAAAATCCTACCGGCATGTGAATTACGCCTGGGACGACGCCAAGGCTGCGTCCCTCGATCCCGTGGGCCGCCTTGTCTACCGCTCCAATCTCCTCGGGAGCGACCAGAGGATCACGAACACGGGCGGCGGGAACACGTCCTCCAAGCTCCAGGAAAACGATCCGCTGAGCGATCGGAGGCTGGAGGTGCTTTGGGTGAAGGGCTCGGGCGGCGACCTCCGCACCAGCACGAGGGAGGGCTTCTCGTCCCTCTACCAGGAGAAGCTTGTCGGGCTGAAGCGCACCTACGCGGCACACCCCGAGAGGGGCCTCAAGTCGCCGGCCGAGGACGACATGGTGGGGATGTACGCCCATGCGACCTTCAACCTCAACCCGAGGGCGCCCTCGATCGACACGCCGCTGCATTCCTTCCTGCCGGGCCGCCATGTCGACCACATGCATCCGAACGCGATCATAGCGATCGCCGCATCCGCCCACTGCGAACGCCTGACCCAGGAGATCTTCGGGGGCGAGATGGCCTACGTGCCCTGGATGCGGCCGGGCTTCGAGCTCGGCCTGGCGATGCAGGAAATCGTGATAAAGAGCCCGAACGTCAGGGCCATCATGATGGGCCAGCACGGCTTCATCTCCTGGGCCGACAACGACCTGGAATGCTACGAGGCGACGCTGGACTTCATCGAGAGGGCCGCCGCCTGCATCGATTCGCGCTACGAGGCAAAGGGCGGCGACGCCGCCGCCTTTGGCGGTGCGAAGCACGCGTCGCTGGACGGGGACGGGCGGCGCGCCGTCCTTTCGGCGATCCTCCCCTGGCTGCGGGGCCGGATTTCCGGGGAGAGGCGCTTCATCGGGACGGTTCACGACGACGCCAGCGTCCTTAGATTTGTGAACTCCCGGGACGCGGCGCGCCTTTCCGCGCTCGGAACGTCCTGCCCCGACCACTTCCTGAGGACGAAGATCAAGCCGCTCCTCGTCGACTGGGACCCGCAGGAAGGGGACATCGCTGCCCTGAAGTCGAAGCTGGAGTCGGGCCTCGAGGGATACCGGAGGGACTACGAGGCCTATTACAAGAAGTGCCGGCATCCCAATTCGCCCGCGATGCGCGACCCGATCCCGACGGTCGTTCTCATTCCGGGCGTGGGGCTCGTCGCCTGGGGAAAGGACAAGTCCGAATCGCGCGTGACCGCCGAGTTCTACACCTGCGCCATCGAGGTCATGCGCGGGGCGGAGGCGATCGACCGCTACGTCGCGCTTCCGCAGCAGGAGGCCTTTGACATCGAGTACTGGCTTCTCGAGGAGGCAAAGCTGAGGCGCATGCCGCCGGAGAAGGAGCTTGCGAGGCAGGTGATCATCGTGGTTGGCGCCGGATCCGGAATCGGCCGCGAGACGGCCCTCCGCCTTGCGAGGGAGGGCGCGCAGATCGTGTGCGTCGATGTCAACGAAGGCGCGGCCCAGGCGACCGCGGGGGAGATCACCGGGAAGAACGGGGTCGGGATCGGCGTCGCCGGGACGGGCCTCTCGGCCTGCGGCCCCGCGATCGGGCTCGCCTCAAACATCACCGACCGAGCCAGCATCCGCAGGATGCTTGACCAGGTCGCGATCGCCTACGGCGGCTTTGACTCGATCTGCATCACCGCCGGCGTCTTTTCGCCGAGCGACGCGACCGGGCGCATCCCCGACGACAAATGGGCCCATACGTTTGAAATAAACGTCACCGGCAGCTACCTGGTCGCCGATGAGGCCGCGAGGACGTGGAGGGAGCAGGGACTCCGCGGAAACCTCGTCCTGACGACCTCGGCCAATGCGGTAGTCGCGAAGAAGGGCTCGCTTGCCTACGACGCGTCTAAGGCCGCGGTGAGCCACCTGGTGCGCGAGCTGGCCGTTGAACTCGCGCCCCTGGTGCGGGTGAACGGTGTCGCGCCGGCCACGGTCGTGCAGGGCAGCGCGATGTTCCCGCGGGAGCGCATCGTGGGCTCGCTGGCGAAATACGGCATCCCCTTTGCCGACGGAGAGTCGACCGAGTCGCTCGTGGCCAAGCTCGCCCGGTTCTACGCGGACCGGACGCTCATCAAGGCGCCGATCATGCCCGCCGACCAGGCCGAGGCGTATTTTCTGCTCGTGGGCCAGCGGCTCTCCAAGACGACCGGCCAGGTCATCGCGGTGGATGGCGGGCTGACCGAGGCGTTCCTCCGCTGAGATGAAGCCGGTGCACTGCGCCGCCGTCGACCTGGGGGCATCCAGCGGGCGCGTCATCGTCGGAAAGTGGGCCGGTCGTGGGCTGGCGCTCACGGAGGTGCACCGGTTTCCGAACCAGTTTCGCCCGCTTGCCGGGCACGAGTACTGGGACCTCCCGTATATCTGGAGCGAGGTGCGGGCCGGCCTGGCCAAGGCGAGGAGGGAATTTCCCGGGCTCGCATCGATCGGCGTCGATTCCTGGGCCGTCGACCACGTGCTGGTCGGACGGAACGGCCGGCCCGTGTTTCCGGTCCACGCCTATCGCGACACCCGCACCACCTCACCCTCGGAAAGGCTCGGCCGGAGCGGAATCGACCGGGTGTACGCGCTCACCGGGATCCCGAATTATCCCTACAACACAAGCCTGCAGCTCCAGGAGACGCTGCGCGCGTGCCCACGGATGGCGGACGTGGCCGCGCGCTGCCTCTTCATCTCGGACTACCTTAACTTCCTTCTCTCCGGGCGGATGGTGAACGAATTGTCGATCTGCAGCCATTCCCAGCTCATCGACGTCAGGGGACGGGGTTGGTCGCAAGGAGCGCTGGAGTTTTTCGGCATTCCGCCGCGGCTGTTCGGCAGACCCGCGCTCTCGCCGCAACGGCTCGGGCCGGTTGCCGGCATCCCCGAGTTGAAGGGCGTCGTCTCGCTGCTGGTTCCCGGCCATGACACCGCCTGCGCGTTCGCGGCGATGCCGGCGGCGGAGGACGGCTCGGACCTGTACCTGAGCTCCGGCACCTGGTCGCTCCTTGGTCTCGAGAGCGAAAGACCCCTGCTGGGCGCCGATGCCCTCGCCAACCGGATCTCAAATGAGCGGATGGGCGACGGACGGTACCGGCCCCTCAAGAGCTGCCTGGGCCTCTGGCTCCTGGAACGGACGCTGCCCGCATTCAGCTCGCGGCCGAGGACGGCCTCCGCATGGCGCCGCCTGATCTCGGACGCGGCCAGGGGGCCCGCGCCAGACACGCTCCTCGACGTCGCCGATTCGGCGCTTTTCAATCCGCCCTCCATGCGCGCGGCCATCGACGCCCAGCTTGGGAGGCGGGGCGCCCGGGCGCCGCGGCACCTCACCGGCTACGTCAGGCTCATCTGCGACTCGCTGGGCCGGGGCCACGGCAATGCGGTGCGGGCCTTCGAGCGCCTCGCCGGCCGCGCCTTCAGGCGCGTCCTGATCGTCGGCGGCGGATCCCAGAACCGGCTCCTTTGCCAGGCCACGGCGGACGCAGCCGGCCTGCCGGTCGCGTCGTTTTCGCTCGAGGGATCCGCCGTGGGCAACATCGCGGCCCAGCTTATCGCACTCGGGGAGGTGCCCGACATGGACACATTTCGGGCCATGCTCTCGCGGCGGCTCAAGTCCGTCGACTTCTCGCCTCGATAGGATGCGACTCGTCGCCGATGACCTCACCGGGGCGCTCGATGCGACCGCGCAGTTTGTGGGCCGGGGGCGGCCGATTCCGGTCTTCCTCGACGGATGCCTGCCGGCGGCGTTGCCAGCGGACTTCGCGATTGACGCCGGCACGAGGGAGAAGGGCGCCGCTTCCGCCGCGGCCACCGCCGCGCGCCACGCGCCTCACTTAGCCCCGAGGGCAGGCGCAATCGCCTTCAAGAAGATGGACAGCCTCCTTCGCGGACATTGCGGCCTCGAGCTTGTGGCCACCCTTGGGGCCGTGAAGGTCGCCCACTGCGTGGTTGCGCCTGCATTTCCGTTCCACGGGCGCGCGACCCGCGGAGGGCTGCAGTTCGAGTCGCGCGGGGGCTCGTGGCACCGGGTCGGGGAGGACCTGAGGGCGACGCTGGAATCGCGGGGAATTGAAGTGCGCCTGGCGAGAGCGGGAGACCCGGTGCCCGCGGGCACCAGCCTGTGGGACGCGGAATCGCACGAGGACCTCCGCATCATCGCGGACGCCGGCCGGGAGCTGCCCGAGCCGGTGCTTTGGTGCGGCAGCGGCGGCCTGGCGGCGGCGCTCGCACGCGGCGAGCCTCCCGCCGTGGCCGTCCTTGGGCGGCCGCTTCTCGGACTTTTCGGCTCGGACCACCCGGCGACGGCGGCCCAGCTGGCCGCGTGCGCCGGGAATGTCGTCAGGCTGAAGGATGGCGGCGCCGAAGGCGCAGCCCTCGTGTCGGCGCGCCTGGCGACCGCCGGCATCTGCCTGGTCGCATTCGACCTTCCGGCGGGCACGGCGCGAGCCGCGGCATCCGGGCTCATCGCGCGCGAGATCGCCCGGCTTTCGGAACGCATCCCGCCGCCGCGCAGCCTGCTGGTTTCCGGCGGGGAGACGCTGCGCGCGCTGTGCCATTCCCTGGGGGTGGACCGTCTCGACGTGGTTGGCCAGGTGATCCCCGGTGTGCCGGTCTCCGTGATCGGCGGCGGCCGCTGGGACCGCGTGCGGGTCGTGTCGAAATCGGGCGCTTTCGGCGAGGATTCCCTGCTTCGTGGGATCCTCGGCCTGGAGGACGCCCACGCCGGGACAAGGGCCGCTCAGTCGTAGCTGCCGAAGTTCGCGCGCGCCTTCGCCTCGTCGAACTCGCCCTCCCAGCGGGCCACGACCACGCTCGCCAGGCAGTTGCCGACCACGTTCACGGAGGTGCGCGCCATGTCGAGCAGCGCGTCGACCCCGAGGATCATCGCGGCGCCCTCGAGCGGGAGGCTGAACGACTGCAGCGCCGCTATCAGCACGACCAGCGACGCGCGGGGCACCGCCGCGACCCCCTTTGACGTGAGCATGAGCGTGACCATCATGGTTGCCTGCTGGGCGAGGCCAAAGTGGATGCCCGTCGTCGTCTCCGCCGCCTGGGCGACAAAGACCGACGCCACCGCGAGGTAGAGCGTCGAGCCGTCGAGGTTGAACGTGTAGCCCGCCGGCAGCACGAACCCGACGATGCCCCGAGGCACCCCGAAATGCTCCATCAGGTCGAACGCCTTCGGCAGCGCCGCCTCGCTGTTTGCGGTGGCGAACGCGATTGCGAACGGCTCTCTCGCCGCGCGGCAGAACGGCTTGAGCGGCACCCTCGCGACCCGGATGACCGTGCCGAAGACGAGGACCACGAACACCGCGAGGGCGAGGTAGAGGGTCAGCACGAGCTTCCCCAGGGCCAGCAGGGCGCCGAGACCCTGGTGGCCGACGGTGACGGCGATGGCGGCTCCGACGCCGAAGGGCGCGAGCCTCATGACGATGCCCGCGAACTTGAACATCACCTGCGTGAGACTCCCGCAGAACGCCAGCATGGGCTTCCCGGAGTCTCCCGCGGCGATGACGGCCATCGCGAAGATGACGGAGAACGCGACGACCTGCAGGACGTCGTTTCGCGCCATCGCGTCCATGATGCTCGTTGGAAAAACATGCAGGAGGGTTTCCACGAGCGTGAGCGGCCTGGCCTGCGCCGCGGCCCCAAGGGCCGCGGAGCTCCCCGCGAGCCTCACGCCCACGCCCGGCCCTATGAAGTTGACGGCGGCCAGGCCCACCGCGAGGGCTGCGGTGGTGACGACCTCGAAATAGAGAAGCGTCTTCGCGCCGATCCTTCCCACCTTCCTTATGTCCCCGGTGCCTGCGATGCCCTGCACGATGCTTCCGAACACGAGCGGCCCGATCATAAGCTTTACGAGGTGCAGGAAGACGTCGCGGACGAGCTCGAGCCACCTGTTCCAGGCCGCCTGGCCGGCCTCGGGCATGCGGTTCAGCCACCAGCCAAGCAGGCAGCCCAGGACAAGCCCCAGCAGGATCTGCCGGGTCAGCGTGAGTTTCCAGGGTTTCATGGGCGATCCAGGGGCGGCCGGACTGGCGGAAACCATTGTCCATTCTTTCAGCGGCCCGCGCGGACGCCAAGCCCGAAGACCCGGCCGCCGGCCAAAATGGATCGACTCCCCGCCCGGCACGGGCAATTTTCGTGGGAGTGACCCCTGCCGTTTTCAGGTACGCCCTCGCGATGACAAGCATGGCCCTTTCCCTCGGGGCTGAACCAGCCAACCTAAGGCTGTGGCCCGGCGCGGCGCCCGGCGACACGGGCACCCTCGGCGAGGAGTACGACATGACCAAGCCGTCCAACGACCTGGTCGCGGGCAAACGGGTCATCCGGATCGGCAATGTCTCGACGCCGACGATCACCGTATACCGGCCGCCCGCGGACAAGGAGACGGGCACCGCGATCCTGGTGTGCCCCGGCGGCGGCTACAACATCCTCGCGCTGGACCTCGAGGGCACGGAGGTCTGCGACTGGCTGAACTCGATCGGCGTGACTGCCGTGCTGCTGAAATACCGCGTCCCGAAGCGCGACGGGCAGGCTCCCTACGTCGCGCCGCTGCAGGACGCGCAGCGGGCCCTCGGCCTTGTGCGGTTTCACGCGAAGGACCTGGGGATCGATCCCGCGCGCATCGGCGCGCTTGGCTTTTCCGCGGGCGGCCACCTCGTCGCGACGCTCAGCGCCGCCTCGGGCGGCCGATCCTATCCGCGCCTGGACGACGCCGACGAGGCGAACTGCTATCCCGACTTTCAGCTCCTTATCTATCCTGCCGGGCTAGAGAGGGAAGGCGCGAGTTATGGGATCGCCCCCGAGGTCGGCGTGAACCACGACCCCCCGCCGACGTTCATCGTGATGGCGCAGGACGACCCGATTCGCGTTGAGAACGCGCTCGTCTACGCGGTGGCGCTCCAGCAGGCGAAGGTGCCGATGGAGCTGCACGTGTATCCCACCGGCGGCCATGGCTTCGGGTTGCGGCCGACGAAGGATTTCGTGACCACCTGGCCGCAGCGCGCCGCCGACTGGATGCGGAGCCGCGGGCTTCTCGAGCGGAGGTGAGCCCTCCCGTCGTTGGCATGACCCGGATCGACCCATGAAACGCCGCCGCGCCGCAAATCCATGAAAAAAATCCTGATCCTTCCGCTCCTTTGGATGGGAATCACGTGCGCCCGGTCGGAGGAGGACGCCCCGCCGGTGCGCCTGGCCATCGTCGGCCTGGTCCACGACCATGTCGGGGGGATGCTCCCCGAACTGGCCAAGCGCCGCGATGTCCGGCTGGTGGGAATCGTCGAGCCGGACCAGGAGGTGGTGGCCTACTACGCCGACCATTTCCACCTCGACCCGTCGCTGTTCTTCCCGAGCATCGAGGCCCTCGTCGCGAAGAACAAGGTGGACGCCGTCGCCACGTTCACGTCGACGTTTGACCACCGGCGGGTCGTCGAAGCGTGCGCTCCCCTCGGCATCGATGTCATGATGGAAAAGCCGCTCGCGGTGAACATGGAGCACGCGCGGGCGATCTCCGCCGCCGCCAGCAAGGGAAAGATCCAGGTCATCGTGAACTACGAGACCACGTGGTATCCGAGCGCCCACCGTGCCTACGACATCGTCCACGGCCAGGACAACGCCATCGGCGACCTGCGCAAGATCGTGGTCTGCGACGGGCATATCGGCCCGAAGGCGATCGGATGTTCCCCCTTTTTCCTCAAGTGGCTGCTGGATCCCAAGCTGAACGGCGGGGGCGCCCTCATGGACTTTGGATGTTACGGGGCCGACCTCGTCACGTGGCTCATGGAAGGCAGGCGCCCGACGGCCGTCTTCGCCGTGACCCAGAACTTCCAGCCCGAATCCTATCCGAAGGTGGACGACGAGGCGACGATCGTGCTCACCTATCCGCGGGCCCAGGCCATCATCCAGGCCTCCTGGAACTGGGCCTCCGGCCGGAAGGACATGGACATCTATGGCCAAAAGGGCTCGTTGTGGCTCCCGAACCGGGATTCCCTGTTCATGCGGATTGGCGACAGGCCCGAGGCCCGCCAGGCCGCGCCGGCGCTTGCTGATCCCAACGCGGATTCGCTCTCGTACCTCGTGGCCGTCGTGCGAGGCAGGATCCAGCCCTCGGGGCTTTCATCGCTCGACGTGAACATGGTCGTCACCGAGATCCTCGACGCGGCGAAGGAGTCGGCGCGCACGGGCAAACGCATCGACCTTGGCGGCGATCCGTCGAGGTAACGCGGAGCGGTTCAGCCCCCGGCGGCGCGAGCTTGGCTAGCTAGCCCGGGAGATCGGGTGGCGGAGCGGGCAGCACAGCCACCTCCGCTGGCGGATTGCCGCGTATCCAGTTCCAGATCCTCTTGAAGTACCTCGCAAGGGCCAGCGCGCCGATGATGATGAATTTCTTCAGCGCCAGGATGCCCACCCAGAGTCCCTTGAGCAGGCCGGCCTTCACGGCAATGCCGCCGGCGACGAGGGCGGCGATGCCGTAGGTCGCCACCTTGTCCGTGCCCTGTCTGAAATCGGCATACCGGTTTCCTTCCCTGAAATCGACCATTGAGAGCAGGGTGGGGGTGGCCTCCTCAACCTGCTTCAGCTGGGACATGACGGCGATCGTGTTCAGCACGAGCACGCCGCGGCGGCCCAGGATGCGGATGTTGTAGTTGAGGGTGTTCTGGGGTTCCGCGCCGAACTTGATCTCCTGCGCCCAGTACAGCTTGTGCGCGGCTGGGTCATAGCGCGGCGGGGCCGCCCAGCCGACGAATTCGACCGAAGGATAACCCGCTTTCTCACGGGCCTTGCTGGCAACCTTCGTGCCCTCCTTCATTTTCTGGAGCAGCTCGTCATAGTTGATCTTGCTCGCGTCATCATCCTTTACGTACCCGTCCTCGATGAAGGTCAGGACGACCGCCCAGCTTGCGGCGTGCAGCGGGTCGAAGTTCGCGGGCACGATCATCCCGAGCGTTTCCTTCTGCTTCGGGTTACCCCAGATTTTCTCAAGGACCGTCTCGGCGTCCGCGGGGTCTATGTACCTGAAGCCTTCGGGGAGAGTCACCGTTGCCAAGCCGCCCTTGAGAGAGACAGACCCGGTCTGGAGGTGAATCGAACTGGCGAGCCTGCGAGCCTCGGCGATGCGGGCGGCGCGATCAGGCGTCGGCGGGTCGGATGAAAACAGCGGGCCGCCCGCCAGGGAGGCCGCCAGCACAAGAATGAAGCGGGAGAGTTTCATGGCTCCTGGTCAGCGGACAGAGGCAAACAGGATGCCCGTGACCGCCGGCAGCAGTTTCGGCAGGATTGGCGGAATCAGCTGCGATGCGACCAAAATGCCCGCGTATCGCAGGATGGGGTGGCGGAGCACCTCGGAGTATTTTTTCGCCGCCCCTGCCGGGAGCAGCAGGAGGGGCGCGTTGCTCCCGTCGAGCGGGGGCAGCGGAATCAGGTTGAAGAGGCAAAGCAGCAGGTTGAGCGAAAGGAAAATGCTCAGCAGCTGGGCGGCCAATCCCATGATCCCGTCACCGGAGCTTACGGCTAGGCGGGACATCGAGAGCACGTAAGGGGCTCCGAACACCCCCCATTCATAACCCAGCCGGATGAGCAGGCCCGCGATCAGGGCCAGCGCCAGGTTGGTGCTGGGTCCGGCGAGCGCCATGAGCGCGGCCCGGCGGGGATGCTCCCGGGCCCATGCCAGGTTGTACGGCGCGCTGGCCCAGCCGACGATCCATCCGCCGAGGTACCACGACAGGATCGGAACGACGACCATGCCGAAGGGTTCGCGCCTGATGTGGGGCACGGGGTTCAGGGTGACCTGTCCGCCCTTCTCGGCGGTCGAATCGCCCAGGCGGTGGGCCACCCAGGCGTGCGATGCCTCATGACAGACCGTCGAGAACAGGAACGCCCCGTACCACATGGCGCCGCTCGCGAGGTCGTGTTCCATCGCGGGAGCCTAAAAACCGCGGGGAATGCAAGGCAAACCTTGCCGGGACCGGCCATTCGCATGGCGAATGGGAGGATCGCCCGCAAGTATCCTGGACGAGGAACCCCCTCGTCCTACTTGCCGCTGCCATCGATTGTGCCTAGCGTCTGGCCGGACATCGATTACACGGGACAGCCCGATAACCCGCAGCCAGGACCCCCCCATGATACATCCCAGACTTACCCTAGCATTGATCGCCGCCGCCATGGCGTTGCCGCTGAACGCCCAGCAAACCCGGAAAAGCCCGCACGAGACCGTGAGCACCGTCATCGGCGATCGAAACACCGGAAACCGCGTCACCCTCATCTATGGGCGCCCCTACACAAAGGATCCGAACTCGGGAGCGCCCCGCAAGATATGGGGGGGCCTGGTGCCCTGGGGCGAGGCCTACCGCCTGGGCGCGGACGAGGCCACGCTCCTCGTCACCCAGCAGCCCATCGTGATCCAGGGGGTCACCGTTCCGGCCGGCACGCACATGCTATACATGGTTCCCTCGGAAAGCGGGACCTCGAAGCTCGCGATCAGCACCAACGTCGGGGGATGGGGCGAACCCGTGGACGAGACCCACGATCTTGCGAGGGTGGACCTGAAGAAGGAGGCCCTCGAAAAGCCGGTCGACCAGCTCACGCTGGCGATAGAGAAGGCGCCGGAGGGCGGCGGCGCGCTCAGGATCATGTGGGAAAACACCCAGTTCACCGTCCCGTTCAGGGCGCCGGGGCCGCGCCTGGACATCCCCGCGGCCAGCCCGGCCTCCACGATCAAGCAGCGCGTGGGCGTCACCGACATCGAGGTGGTCTATTCGCGCCCCGGCATGAAGGGACGCGAGGTGTTCGGCGGCCTCGTGCCCTATGGCGAGGTCTGGCGGACCGGCGCAAACAACGCCACGCTGATCTCCTTCAGCACGCCGGTCACCTTCCAGGGCACCCGCGTCGAAGCAGGGAGCTATGAGCTCTTCACCATTCCCGGAAAGGACGAGTGGACGGTCATCCTGCAGAAGGCCGCCAAGCAGTGGGGCGCCTATGTGTACGACCAGAAAAACGACGTTGCGCGCGGAACCGTCAAGCCCGTCGACCACCCCGAGGCGGTCGAGACGTTCGCGATCAACTTCGCCGATCTTCGCGACGACTCGGCCACGCTCAACCTCGTCTGGGACCGGACACGCGTTCCGGTCAAGCTCGAGACGGACGTCGTGAGCACGCTTGTCCCGCAGATCGAGGCCGTGATGGCTAGTCCGGGCGGCAAGAAGCCGTACGTGCCGGCCGCCATGTTCTACCTGGATCACAACCTCGACCTCAAAAAGGCCCTGGGCTGGATGGACGCCGCGATTGCCGAACAGCCCGACTTCTACCCGATAATTTACCGGAAAGCCCTGATTCAAGCCAAGATGGGAGACAAGGAAGGGGCGATTGCGACCGCCAAGCAGTCGATGGACCTCGCAGCCAAGGCCACCGGGCAGGCGAAGGATGAATACATCCGCTTGAACGAGGCGGTCATCGCCGGCCTTAAGTGATCGGGACCGTCCCTCCAACCTCCCGACGCAGTCCGAGGACGGCGCCCGTCCTGCTGTTCGCGGCGGCCGGCGCCGCCCTGCTCGGCTGCTCGGTCCCCGCCGCCGAGCCTGCGCCGGCATCCGCCCCGGCGCCGGGCCAGGTCATCCTGCAGGAGCTGCGCAGCTTTCGGGAATTTGGCAGCGTTCTCTACGTCGCCGCCCATCCGGACGACGAGAACACCCAGCTCATCACCTACCTCGCCCGGGGCCGCGACTACCGGACCGCCTACCTGTCGCTCACGCGCGGCGACGGCGGCCAGAATGTGCTCGGGCCCGAGTTCGGCGACCTGCTGGGGGTGATCCGCACCCAGGAACTGCTGGCCGCCCGGCGCGTCGACGGCGGCAGGCAGTTCTTCAGCCGCGCGCGGGATTTCGGGTATTCGAAGGACTATCGCGACACGTTGACGAAGTGGGACCACCAGCAGGTTCTCTCCGACATCGTGCGCGTGATCCGCGTGTTCCGGCCCGACATCATCATCACGCGCTTCCCCCCGCAGCCCAGCAACACGCACGGTCACCACACGGCGTCGGCCGACCTTGCGGTGGAAGCCTTCAGCCTCGCCGGCGACCCCAAGGCATTTCCGGAGCAGCTTGGCGCGCTCACGCCATGGCGGCCCCTGCGGATCCTGTGGAACGGCTATGGTCCCAGTCTCGGCGGCGGCCAGCCCGCCCCTGGCGCGCTGCAGATCGGAATCGACGGCACCGATCCGGTGACGGGGGCGTCCTTCGCCGTCATCGCGGCGCGCAGCCGCTCCATGCACAGGACGCAGGGCTTCGCCAATTTCTCGGTGGCATCGGGCGGGAGCGGGCCCCGGATCGAGTCCTTCCAGGTGCTCGGCGGCGCGCCCGCCGAAAAGGACATCATGGACGGCGTCGACACCACCTGGGGCCGCGTGCGCGGCGGGGAGGAAGTCGGGCGGCTGGCCGGCGAGATCATCGGGAAGTTTGACGCGGCCGACCCCGCCGCGAGCGTCCCGGCCGTTCTGGCGTTGCGAGCCCGGCTTTCCGCGCTGGCCGCGGACCCGGTGGTCGACGAGAAGCGCCGCCTGCTCGACCGCATCCTCCAGGCGTGCCTCGGCCTCTCCGTCGAGACCGTGGTCTCCCAATCCGAGGTTGTGCCGGGCGAGGCCCTCAAGATGCGGCACACCGCGATCGTGCGCTCGGCGGTCCCTGTGCGCTGGGCGGCGGTCCGCTACCCCGGGATCGGTCGCGAGGCGGACCGCGCGATCGAGCTCCGGCCCAACGAGACCGCGGTGCGCGAGGCCACCCGGACGCTCCCGGCGGCCACGCCGCTGAGCCAACCCTACTGGCTGCGCGAGGAAGGCACGCCCGGCATGTTCCGGGTGGATGATCCGGCGCTGATCGGCCTGCCGGAAAACCCGCCGGCGGTCCCGATAGAGGACGTCTTCACGGTGGGCGGCCAGACCCTGGTCGTCGCGGACGAGGCCGTGCAGGCCACGGCCGACCCTGCGAAAGGCGAGGTGAGGAGGCGCCTAGACGTGATCCCGCCCGTTTCCCTGAGCTTTTCCGCGGCCGTGGACCTGTTTGCGCCCGGCTCGAGCCGCAAGGTGGCCGTCGAGGTCGTCTCGGCGCGGGTCGGCGCGGCCGGAACGCTTCGGCTCGAGGCTCCCGCCGGCTGGCATTCCTCGCCGGCAGCGCAGGCGTTCCGCCTCGCGGCACCGGGGGACCGCGCCCAGTTCAGCTTCACCGTGACGGCTCCCGCGTCCCCGGCGGCCGGGCCGATCAGGGCACGCGCGGACGTCGACGGCGTGAGCTACGGCAACGAGCGCATCGAGATCAACTACAGCCACATCCCGCCGCAGCTCCTGCAGCCGCCCGCGCGCCTGAAGGCGGTCAGCCTGGAACTGGCGGTCCGCGGCCACGGCGTCGGCTATCTCCCGGGCGCGGGCGACAGCGTCGCCGAAAGCCTGGAGCAGATGGGCTATGCGGTCACCCACCTCACGGGCGCCGATCTCACCGCCGAAAGGCTCAAGGGCCTTGACGCCGTGGTGATCGGCGTGCGCGCGTTCAACACGAGGACCGACCTCGTGCCCCAGCTGCCGGCGCTCTTCGCCTACGTCGAGGCGGGGGGCACCGTCGTCGAGCAGTACAACACGCCGAACACCCTCAAGACGACGCAGCTCGCGCCCTACGACCTCAAGCTTTCGCGCGACCTGCCGCACTACCGGGTGACCGACGAGAGGGCCCCGGTCACGCTCCTTGTCCCGGAGCACCCGGCGTTCAACGTCCCCAACAGGATTGTGGCGTCCGACTTCGACGGCTGGGTGCAGGAGCGCGGCCTGGATTTCGCCAGCGAATGGGACGCCGGACACTTCACTCCGCTCATCGCCTGCAACGACGCGGGTGAGGCCCCGCTAAAGGGTGGGCTCCTCGTGGCCCGTTACGGGCGCGGATATTTCGTCTATACCGGCCTCTCGTTCTTCCGGCAGCTTCCCGCGGGCGTGCCGGGCGCGTACCGGCTGTTCGCCAACCTGGTCTCGCTGGGGAAATGAAGTCGCCTCCGGACGACGAGAGCACCGGGCTGCCGGGACTTCGGACCTGGCGCCGGGTCTACCTGTTCGTTCTCATCGTCTTTGTCGCCTGGGTCGGGCTCCTGACCGTGCTGACGCGGATGTATTCGTGAACGCGCTCGATTACCTCATCCTGGTCGGCTCCATGCTGGCCATCGCCGCCTACGGCATGTGGCGCACGCGGGGAAAGAGCGACTTCAACACCTACATGAAGGGCGCCCGTGAGACGCGCTGGCTGACGATCGGCCTTTCGGTCATGGCCACGCAGGCCAGCGCGATCACCTTCCTGTCCACCCCGGGCCAGGGCTATGGGAGCGGGCTCGGGTTCGTGCAGAACTACTTCGGGGCGCCGTTCGCGCTGATCATCATCGCGGCGGTCTTCCTTCCCATCTACAGGCGGCTCAAGGTCTACACGGCCTACGAGTACCTCGGCCACCGCTTTGACTCCAAGACGCGCCTGCTCGGCGCGGGGATGTTCCTGCTCCAGCGCGGCCTCGGGGCCGGCCTCACAATCTACGCCCCCGCGATCGTCCTTTCCACCGTCATGGGCTGGCGGCTGGACGCGACGATCATCTGCAGCGGCCTGCTCGTGGTCGTCTACACCGTCACCGGCGGCTGCGAGGCCGTGAGCCTCACCCAGAAGTACCAGATCGGGATCATCTTCGTCGGGATGATCGCTGCGTTCATCGTCCTGCTCGCGAAGCTGCCGCCCGGCCTCGGGTTCGCGGACACGCTCGCGCTGGCCGGCGGCTTCCACAAGCTGGGGGCGGTCGATTTTTCCCTGAACGTCGACCGGCGCTACACCGTCTGGTCCGGGCTCCTCGGCGGGATGTTCCTGGCGCTGTCGTATTTCGGCACCGACCAGTCGCAGGTGCAGCGGTACCTGAGCGGCGGATCGCTGCGCGAGAGCCGGCTCGGCCTCATGTTCAACGCCGTGTTCAAGATTCCCATGCAGTTCTTCATCCTGCTGCTGGGCGTCCTCATATTCGTCTTCTACCAGTTCGAGCGGCCCCCGGTCTATTTCAACCAGGCGGCGTGGAGCCACGAGGCCCAGCGCGGCTCGGGGGACCGCCTGCGCGCGCTTGACGCCGATTTCACCGCGGCGCACTCGGAGGAACGCAGGCAGCTCCATGCGTGGCTCGACGCCCGGCACTCCGGCAACGGCGCGGCCGAGGCCGCCGCCCGGGCCGCCTCCGAGGCGGCCCAGAGGCAGGGCGAGGCCGCCCGCACCGAGACAAAGGCCGTCCTTGGGCGCGCCGGATCGCGGGCCACGGCGAACGATTCGGACTACGTGTTCATCACCTTCATCCTGGACTACCTGCCGCACGGGCTGATCGGCCTGCTCGTCACGGCGTTTTTTGCCGCGGCATTGTCATCCAAGGCGGGCGAGCTCAACGCCCTCGGCTCGACGACGACCGTCGACTTCTACCGCCACGTGGTGAGGCGGGGCGCCGGCGACGCGCACTACGTGGCCGCTTCAAGGTGGTTCACGGCCTTCTGGGGCCTCGTGGCGATCGGCTTCGCCCTTTTCGCGCACCTCGCTGAAAACCTGATCCAGGCCGTGAACATTCTCGGATCGGTCTTCTACGGCGCCCCTCTGGGGCTTTTTCTCGTCGCCTTCTTCCTGAAGCGCGTCGGCGGGACGGCGGTCTTCTGGGCGGCCCTGGCGGCGCAGGCCCTTGTCTTCGCCCTCTGCTTCACAAGCATCTCCTACCTTTGGTACAACCTCATCGGCTGCGCGGCCTGCATCCTGTTCAGCCTCCTCCTCCAGGGCCTGATCGGGATGTCGGGCACCGGCGGCGCAAGGACGGCAACCCCGTGACGGCGCCCGTAATCTGCTTCGGCCAGCAGCCGTGCGGGTTCTTCCCGCGGCGGTTCCTGGCCGCGAAGATCGCTGCCGCCCGCCGCCTCAGGTCCGAGATCGGCGGCGAGATCGTCTTCTTCTTCCACGACAGCGACCACGACCCGCGCGAGACGCAGACCACGCTCCGCGACCGCAGGACCGGGGAACCGCACACGCTTAACTTCGCGTTTGAGAACAAGCTCCAGCGCAAGTTCTCCCCGCTCTACGCAAAGCGGATTCCCGCGGGCTGGCGCGACAAGACGGCCCGACAGCTCCCGGCCTTCGTCGATCCCCGATGGGTCGACGGGTTCAAGGGGGTGGAGGCGTCCAACGTGGCCGACTTTTGCCTGGAGATGTACCGCCTGATGGGGCTCCTCGAGGGGATTCGCATCGCGCGCTCGGGCGACCCCGCGTTCCGCCGCTCCGCGTTCGACGTGCCCGACTTCTTCGTGGACGTGCAGCATGATGGCGAAACGGTGCGCGCGCGATTCGTCGCTGGCGCGTTGCAACTGCACGAGGGTGGGGCTTCATTCGTGACTCTGCCCCCCGTTCCCTTCGACAAATCCCAGGTCAGCCCCGCCCGCGACTCGCGCCTCCGCTGGATGCAGTCCGTCGTGCGCTGCACGCACTATGTCGTGGGGGCCGGGGAAAAGGCCTACCTGCGCCCGGAGGAGGCGGGCGGCATAACCTTTGTCGACCGCGACGCGATCGACCGCCCGGATGAAGCCTACTGCGAAATCCCGGTTTGACTCCGCGCCGCTGCTGGCGTTCGGGGCCCATCCGGACGACATCGAGTTCGGCTGCGGGGGCATCATCGCCCGGGAGACGCTTGGCGGCCGGGCGGCGCACTTCGTCATCTGCTCGCGCGGGGAGTCCGCCACCCACGGCACGCCGGCCGAGCGCACGGAGGAGGCCAGGAAGGCCGCCGCCCTCCTCGGCGCGACCGTGGAGTTCGTCGAGCTGGATGGGGATGCGCAGCTCGAGGTGCGGGCCGCCCATGCGCTCAAGCTTGCGGCCGTCATCCGGAGGGTGCGGCCGGGGGTCGTCCTCGCGCCGAGCCTGGTGGAGAACCAGCATCCCGACCACCCGAGGCTCGGCCAGCTGGTGCGCGACGCGGCGCGGCTCGCCCGCTATGGGGGCGTGGTGAAGCTCCGTGCCAAGCCGGCCCATGCGATCGGCCCGCTGTTCTTCTACGCGGTCACGCCGGAGGCGGAGCCGGCGGGCGTCCTGCCGGTCCTGCTGGACATCTCCTCGCCGAAGGTCATCGCGGCCTGGATCGCCGCCATGGAGGCGCATGCCACGCAGCTGCGCACGCGAAACTACGTCGAGCTCCAGCTTGCCCGGGCCCGGGCGCAGGGCCTGCGCGCCGGCGTCGACCACGCGCAGCCGCTCTATCCCCACGACGCGCTCGTCTTCGACTCGCTTGCGCCGCTGACCCGGGCGGCGCGCCGCTTCTGACATGGAACCCGGGGGGCGCCTGAAGATCGGCATCACCTGCTACCCCTCCGTCGGCGGCAGCGGCATCCTCGCCTCCGCGCTCGGGGAGGAGCTCGCGCGCCGCGGGCACGAGGCGCATTTCATCAGCTACGAGCGCCCGTTCCGCCTGCCGGCCGACGCGCCGCGGCTGTACTTTCACCCCGTCGTGATCAACAGCTACGAGCTGTTCAAGTATCCCGACTACACGCTTCCCCTCTCGGTCAAGATGGCGGAGGTCAGCCGCGAACACGGCCTCGATGTCCTCCACGTGCACTATGCGGTCCCGCATGCCACGGCCGCGATCCTCGCGCGATCGATGCTTCCCGCCGGGCAAAGGCCCAGCGTGGTCACGACGCTCCATGGCACCGACACGACCCTCCTCGGCCGCGACGCCGGCTACGGCCCCGCGATCACGTACGCGCTGGACCGCTCGGACGCCGTGACGACCGTCTCCGCATACCTGGAGCAGGAGACGCGGCAGCTGCTGGCGGTGACGCGGCCGATCGACGTCATTCACAACTTCTTTGAGCCGCATCCTCCGAGGCGGCCCCGCGAGGAGGTGCGGCGGGAGCTGGGCGTGGGGTCCGAGGCGCTCCTGCTGCACTCGTCCAACCTCCGCGCTTTCAAGAGGATCGACCTCCTGCTCGAGAGCGTCGCCCGCATCCGGCCCCGGGATTCCTTCAAGCTCCTGGTCCTGGCGGGGGCCGCGTTCGAGCCTTTCATGGGCGACGTGCGGCGGCTGGGGCTAGAGGACCGCGTCATCGTCCGCGAGCACGTCAGCGACATCGAGGATTACCTGCAGGCGGCCGACATCGGGCTCTTCACCTCGGACATGGAGAGCTTCTGCCTGAGCATTCTCGAGGCTATGTGCTTTGGCTGCCCGAGCGTCGCCACGGCGGTGGGCGGCATTCCCGAGGTGGTCGTGTCGGGTAGCTCGGGCGTGCTCGTGCCGCCTGGGGACGCCGGCGCCCTTGCGGAAGCCGTCGGGTCGCTGATCCGGGATCCCGGGCGCCGGGCCGCCCTGGGCGCCGCCGCGAGGCTGCGCGCGCGCGAGCTCTTTTCAGCCGATGCGATCGTGGGTCGATATGAGCAGCTCTATCGCCGGGTCCGCGGGATCCCGTAGGGCGCGCTGCCGCTATTCGACCCGCAGGGCCTCGTTCGGGTTGATCCTCGCCGCGTGGCGCGCGGGAAGGTAGCTCGCGAGCGCGGCGACGGCGGCCAGGAGGACGGAGACGGCGACGTAGGCCCACGGGTCGGTGGGCTTGAGCTCGAACAGCATGCTCACCATGTAACGGCTGAGAAGGATCGCGCTGACCAGCCCGACAACCAGCCCGATAGCGGTCTTCCAGAGGCCCTGGCGCATCACCATGGCGACAATCTGCGGCCGGGTGGCGCCGACGGCGCCCCGGATGCCAATCTCGCGCGTGCGCTGGGAGACGTCGTAGGCGAGCACGCCGTAGATGCCGAGCGCCGAAAGGAAAAGGGCCAGCGCGGCAAAGCTGCCGAGGAGCAGCATGACCGCGCGCCGGTTGTCGAAGGACTCGTCGATGGCCGTCTGCAGCTTCTGGGTCTCGAAGAGCGCTATGGCGGGATCGATGGCGCGCAGCTTCGCGCGGAGCGTCGACACGAGGTCGGCCAGCGGCCGGTCCGAGCGCAGGAAAAGGCTGATGCCGCCTGGGTCGGCCTGAAGCAGGGAAAAATACGAGAAGGGGATGTTGCTCCTGTCCTCCACGCCGTTGTGGGGAACGTTGCGGACCACGCCGATGATCACGGGCCAGTCGGCATCCTTGTCCGGGGGGCCCTGGAAGGTGAAGTGGGCCCCGACCGCGGATCGCCCCGGGAAATAGCGCTGGGCGAACTTCTCGTCGACGACGTACCTCCGCTGCGCGCCCTTCTCGGCATCCTGCTGCTCGAAGAACCTACCCTCCAGGAGCTGGATGTGCATCGCCTGGAAATAGCCGACGGAGACGCCGACCTGGAACGCCCCCGGCTGCGGCGAATCACGGGGCAGCTCATTCTCCTTCAGCGTGAGCGCGTTGATGTTCAACCCTCCCCGGAACGGGACGCCGTTGGAGAGCGCGGCGTCGGTGACGCCCGGGATCTCCTCGATGGCCTGGAGGAGGCGCCGCTGGAATGCCGCCCCCTGGTCCCCCTGCTGGTAGGAGCCGGGGATGGCCACGCGGCCCGTGACCATGTTCCGGGGGTCGAAGCCCGGGTTGACGGCGAGGGCGTTTGCAAAGCTGTGGATCAGGAGGCCGGCCCCGGTCAGCAGCACGAGCGCCACGGCCACCTGGCCCGTGACCAGGATGCTGCTGAGCGCGCGCACCCCGCGGCCGCCCGACGAGCTGCGCGTGCTCCGGTGGATCAGCTCCATCAGGTTTGTCCTCAGGATGTGGACGACCGGCAGCATCCCGATCAGGATCCCGACCGTGACCGAGAGGACGACCGTGAACCCAAGCACGCGGCCGTCGATCGCGAACGGCAGCATGTCGGGCAGCATCTTCGAGCTGAAATGGTTGATGGCGCGAACGACGCACCAGGCCAGGCCGGTGCCGAGGAAGGCGCCCGCAAGCGTCAGGAGGAGGCTCTCGATCAGGAGCTGCCGGGCGATTGCGCCCCGGCCGGCTCCCAGCGCGAAACGGACCGCGAGCTCGCCCTGCCGGCCATTCGCCCGGGTGAGGAGCAGGTTGGCGACGTTCACGCAGCCGATCAGGAGGACGAAGATCACCCCGCCCTGCAGGAGGTAGAGCGACGACTTGACCGGCTGCACGCGTTCGGCCTGGACGAGGCCGACCGCGATCTTGTGGCCCGCGCGGTCGAGGAACTCCTTGAACTGGGGGGACGCTGCATCGTAGTAACGCCGCTCCACCGCCGTCGCCTCGGCGAGGGCCTGGCTGGCGGTGACATCCGGCTTCAGCCGCGCATAGAGGGGCGTGTTCAGCGAGAAGCGGGCCTGCGGGAGCACCCACTCCGGCTTCCACGCCATCGGCTTTATGAATCGCACGCGCGCGTCGAATGCCTCGACCGACCGCGGCGCGACGCCGACGATATGGTACGTGTCGCCGTCGATCCGGATCGGCTTGCCTAGGACCCCGGGGTCCTCGTGGAAATGGGACTCCCAGAACGACTGCGTCAGCACGATCACCTTGTCCTCGCCCCAGCGGCTGTTCTTCACCGTGAAGAACTGGCCGATGACGGGCTTCACGCCGAGTATGTCGAACATGTCCGCCGTGCAGTACGCGCATTCAATCCTGTCAGCCGACCCCTCGTCGCCGACCATCGCGGTCGTTATTCCCCAGAGGCCCACGCCCTCGTAGGACACCGTGTTGGCCTTGTAGTCGGTGTACTGGACGGCGTTGCTCGGCATCTTGTTGAGGCCGGCCTTGGGGAACGTGTTGTATATCTCCACGATCCTCGCCGGGTGCGGGAAGGGCAGCGGCTTGAGCAGCAGCGCATAGACCATCGAGAAGATCGCCGTGTTGGCTCCGATGCAGAGCGCAAGCGTGAGCAGCGTGATCGCGGCGAAGCCGCGGTTCTTCCGGAGCATGCGCGCGGCGAGCCGCAGGTCGCCGGCCGCTCCCGCGAAGATCCGGGTCAGCCGCGACTCCCTGTTCTGGGGACGATCGGTTCGGGCTGGGCTTTCAATGGCCATGGGGTGGGGGCGTCTCGGCTGTCGTTGGGCCTGGCAAGCCAGGGGGCAGTTGGGATTAAGGACGATGAAGGATGGCCTTGGGCGTCAATCGAGGCCTGGCTTCGATTCGACAAATCGAAATGGATCGGCACCCGGCGCAAGCGCAATGTGGCGGCGCCTTCGGGCAATCTGCGGGAAGGAACTGGCAAGCGGGCCGCCTTCCCGCTTCATGTTCCCGATGACTCGCTGGATCCTCCTCGCCACGGCCGCGATTTTCACGGGCGTGGGGCTCCTGACGGTGTTCCGGGCGCCCGACTGGCTGGATTGGAGGCTGACGCTCGTCGCCTGCGGGTTTGGCTACGCGATCGCCGTCATTCCCCTTGCGGCGGGACTGCTGGCCTGGTTCCTGCCGGGCGGCCGCGGCGGCGCGGGGGTCGCCGCGGGCATCATGGGGGCGCTCGGCTTCGCCCTCCTGGTGCAGCCCTGCGCGCAGGCGTGGCTGATCGGGCGCGCCCTCCCGGGGAGGCTGGAGCGGCGGTTCGGGGCGGCGGCGGTCGCGGGGCGGCCCTTCACGCTCGCGGGCCTTTTTCGGCCGTGGCCCACGCCGGCTCCCATGAGCACCTGGACCTACTCGGGCTCGCAGCGGCTCGACTTCTATCCGGCCATGGGCCGGTCCCCGGCGCCTTGCGTCATGGTGATCCACGGGGGCGGGTGGGACAGTGGCGACCGCGGCCAGATTCCGCAGTTCAACGCATGGCTGGCTCGCGGCGGATATGCGGTGGCCGATGTCTCCTACAGGCTCGCGCCAGATGCCGTCTGGCCCGCCCAGAGGGACGACGTTGCGGCGGCGCTCGCGTTCGTCAAGGCGCACGCCGCCGCATGGGGCGTGGACGCATCGAGGCTCGTTATCCTCGGGCGCTCCGCCGGCGGGCAGATCGCGGAGGCGTGCGCGTATGCCTTCCACGATCCCGCGCTGCGCGGCGTCGTGGCGCTCTACGCGCCCTCGGACATGCGCTTTGCGTGGAAGTGGGGGCGCCCCGACGACGCGCTCAACTCGCCGCGGCTGCTCCGGCGCTTCCTCGGCGGCACGCCCGAGACGGCGGGCGCGGCCTATGACAGCGCGAGCGGGATCCTCATGGTCGGCCCGGGTTCCCCTCCGACCCTGATGCTCCATGGCACAATCGACACGCTCGTCTGGAACCGGCACAGCGTGCGGCTTGCCGCGCGCCTCACCGAGGCCGGGGTCCCCAACCTGTTTGTCTCCATGCCGTGGGCCACCCATGCGCTCGAATACAACCTGAGCTCGCCGTCAGGCCAGCTCACGACCTACTCGGTGGCGTGGTTCCTCGCGGCGGTGTGCCGCTGAGAGGGCATTTTCGGACGGTTCGTCGCGGAATGACCGCCCCTCATTTCTGGGGCGTGTCGGCCTCGCCAAGGGACTTGGGTTCGCCCAGCTTCACATTTCCCTCGGGGATACGGGTCCTTATCAGCCCATGACTGTCCTGGCCGAAGTAGATTGAGGCATACTGCGCCATCACCGGCAAAGCCTTGGTGAAGTTGTTGCGGGGTTCATTGATGCTGAAACGCGTCTCCCAAAGCGCCTTGAGTTTCTTCTGCTTCCAGTACACCTGAAAGTCGTAGGCGACCAACACCACGAAATACCGGTTGTCCTCGATCTCGGCGATGAGATCGTCCCTGCGCGACGCGGTCATCCCATTGTGCCCGACCCAGTTTCCGTAGTCTGTTCCGATCAAGCCCTCTGAGTCGTAACCCAACATCCTGGCATTCATCAAATCGACCTGCTCGCGTTCCTGAATCTCCATCGAGAGCTGCATGTTTGCGTAGGCATATGCGGCCTGCATCGCCGCACCGGCGTTTCTGGCTGCGCCGGGTCCGCCCGCCGAACTAATGGTGGCGGTGCTCTGGGCGTCCTCAAGCGCCAGGACGCCCACGGACAGGGACGCGGGATCGGGAACGATCGTCGTCCCCCAGTGGACCATTATCAGGAGCTTTTCCGTTTTCAGATCCTTGGCCGGAATGTAGTTCTGCGCCTTCAGCGGCACTGCGATGACCCGCGCCACATCCAGGAAGCTCAGTTTTTCGATTGAGGAGTCGCGAAAGGGCCCGTCATAACGACCCCCGTTGCCGAAGGCGTATTCCTCGGGTTGGAACGAGCCGTCGGGAAGCTTCGTCCGGACGTAGTCCCTGCTCGCCCTCCCGGAAACCGCGGTGACGCCTTCGGCGCCATCCACCACGGGCGCGGTGGCCGTTTGGGCGCCAAGGGCCGGCCCGCAGCCCATGAGGAGCCAAGCCGCCACCTTGAATATTCTGGGAGTACTCACGGCATTCTTTAGCCTAGATAATCTAGGTTACATTCATGAAGCCTAGATCGTCAAGGTAAATGGTGCCGCTTGAGAGCCGTCGCCCTTATGACAGCCCTTGGTTTCCACATTGACTACCTGCGCAAGACGGCGTTTCACCTAGATTGTCTAGGCTAATTGTCGCCGATGGAAAAAACCGAGCTACTTTCAGGAACCCTCGACCTCTTGGTGTTGCGCGTGCTCCATGGCGGTCCCTTGCACGGCTTCGCGATTGCCGAACGGATTCATGCCCTGTCGCGCGACGTGTTGACCGTCGAGGAGGGTTCCCTCTACCCGGCGCTCTATCGGATGCAGGAAAAGGGATGGATCGAGCCCGAATGGGGTCAGTCGGAAAAGGGTCGTCGGGCGAAGTTCTATTCGCTGACGAAAGAGGGCCGGAGGCAATTGACGAACGAGCGACAGACGTGGGACCGCGTTGCCCTCGCCATCGGCGACGTGCTCCGAAACGCCTAGGGCGCCATGAGGCCCCTGCGGAGGCTCTGTTTCCGGATAGGCGCCCTGATCGGCAAAAGAAAGCTTGATGCGGAGATGGATGACGAGATGCGGATGCATCTCGAGCTTCGCATCGAGAAGAACATGGCCGCGGGAATGTCGCCAAGGGAGGCCTATTTCGCCGCGAGGCGCAGTTTTGGGGGAGTGGAGCAGATCAAGGAGCGATGCCGAGACCAGTGGGGCTTGCGCTGGCTGGACGAGCTTGCGCAGGATGTTCCCTTCGCGGCGCGAATGCTGAGGAAGAGCCCCGGGTTTACGGCCGTCGCAGTCCTCACCCTCGCCTTGGGCGTCGGAATCACCAGCACGACGTTCAGCTATCTGAGGGCGACCGTGCTTCGGCCACTGCCCTTTGTCCGGCCCGCGGGCCTCGTGAGTTTCGTGGGTGCTCAGGCGCCGGCTGACCTGCTTGATCTCAAGGCGCAGAACGAGGTCTTCGCTAAGTTTGCGATAATGGACTTTCCCTCATACAGCATCAGCGAGGCCGGCCGCCCTGCCGAACGGGTGAGCGCCTTTGCAGTCGGAGGCGACTTCTTTTCAATGATGGGGGTTCCCCCCTTGCTGGGACGTGTTTTCGACGCGGAGGAAGACCAGCTCGGCCACAACCAGGTTGTCGTGCTGAGCTATCAGTACTGGATGCGGCGGTTCTCCGGTGATCCGGCGATTGTGGGACAATCTGTGCGCCTTGACGGCGACCCGGTCCAAGTGATCGGCGTAATGCCGGAGAGATTCACCATTCCCACGATCTGGGGTTCGCGGGATATCTGGAGACCCCTGGCAATGGTCACGGACATCAAGGGAGTCCGCGAAGCCGGCTGGCTGCGCGCGGTGGCGCGGCTCAGGCCAAGCGTGTCCCTGTCCCAGGCCCAGGCAAATGTGGACGCCATCGCGGAGCGTTTGGGGCGCGATCACCCGCTCACCAATGCGCATCGCAGGTTCTTCCTGGGCCGCCTGGGAGCGGCTACACCCGGGCAGGAACGCCTGTTCTACCTGATGATCACCGCACTGTCGGCCTCGGTCCTGCTCATAGCCTGCGCCAACCTCGCCAATTTGCAGCTGGCGCGAAGCTTGCGCCGCTCGCGGGAATACGCGGTGCGCACCGCGCTTGGCGCGCCGAGGTTTCGGCTTCTGCGCCAGATGCTAACGGAAAGCCTGATGCTTTCGCTGATAGGCGGCGTCCTGGGAGTGATGGGCACCTGGTGCGCCGACAAGGTGTTGTCCAAGCGGCTAGCGGAGGCACTCGAGCAGCTGCCTTTTCTGATGGCAGCCGATTCGCAGCAGTCGTTGTTCCGTCTGTCGATAGATGCCCGCGTGCTCCTATTTGCCTTTGTTTCCGCGGTGGCGACAGGCGTCATCTTTGGCATTCTCCCGGGCTGGGTCGCCTCACACGTCGATGTCAACGCCAGCCTCAAGGACTCGGGGAACCGCGCGACCGGCAGCCAATCGCGGCATCGGCTGCGCCAGACGCTCATCGTGGCCGAACTCACCCTCACGCTTATCCTGCTCGCCGGGGCGGGTTATTTTGCCAACGGCTTTCGCAAGCTGGCCCTTCGTGAACTGGGCTGGCGGGCGGACCATCTGCTGACCGCTCGCATTGTGCTGCCCTATAACCGGTATGGGGACGGAGATAAGTGCCGGGCTTTCTACAAGCGGCTGAATGAGGAGTTGGCGGCGGTGCCCGGAGTCGAAGGGTCCGCATTATGCGACTCGCTGCCGGTTTATGGCTTCTACAACGTCAGCGAGATTGCCGCTGAGGGAGCCGCGCCGCCGGTTGGTGGCGAGGCCCCGGGCGCCTATGTCAATCCCGTGACACAGGATTATTTTGAAGCCCTTGGCATGAAGATAAGGCAGGGCCGGATTTTCGCCGCGACGGACCGCTATGGTGCTCCGGGAGTCGCGGTCATCAGCCAAACCCTGGCCCAGTTGCTTTGGCCGAACGAAAGTCCATTGGGCAAACGCATTGGTGGCGCCCACCCCGACAATCGCTACTGGCTCGAAGTCATCGGTGTGGTCAACGAAGTGAACTTCAGCGTGGATCCGTATCCCCGGACACACATGCAGCTCTATCTGCCCTTGGCGCAGACCGGCGGAAACTACCTTTATCTGGCCGTGCGAACATCCGTCGCGCCTGAGACCCTGGCCGAGCCGATGCGCCAGGCCGTGAGCCGAGTTGATCCGGATCTGGCGATCTATCAGGTATCTTCGGCCGAGCAGGTTGCGGCCCGCAGCGGCGACAGTGATGCCATTCTCACCAGCAGCCTTGTTTTCATGGCCGTGTCGGGACTCCTGTTGTCCGCCCTCGGGCTTTATGGCGTCATCGCCAATGCCGTCGCCGAGCGGACTTCGGAGATTGGCATTCGCATCGCGCTTGGGGCGCAGCTGCGAGATGTCGTCTGGCTCGTGCTGGGCCAGGGCGTTCAACTGGCCGTGTTGGGATTGGCCGCGGGCCTAGCCGGAGCATGGGCGCTGGCCCGCATTCTCGGTGCGTTCATGCCCGGCGTCATTGGCCAGGATCCCTTGGTCATAGCAGGATGTTCATTTCTGCTCTTCGGTGTAACCCTGCTTGCGTGCTGGTTGCCCGCCCGCCGGGCCGCGCGCGTGAACCCCGTTATGGCCCTCCGGGCGGATTGACCCTGCCGTGTGAGAGACCGGGCTGTCGCGAAGGAGGTTGAAATCCGCGCAGCCCCCCGGCGCAGCGGGCCGGCGGAGATCGGGATCGCCGAGCAATCGCCTCGGGGGCCCGGATCGGGACCCCAATTTCGCTTTCAAAGGGGGCCGGTTCACGTAATTTCCGTCTGCCCATGCCCGACGACGAAAATCCCCCGCTTCGGCGGTTCGTGCTCAAGCCGAAGGAGGTCGCGCACACCGACCCACCGGCGCGCCCGGGCGACGGCACGGCGATCAGCGTGCAGCTTATGCACCGGCAGAACGAGATCGCGGCACAGAGAGGGTCGCTGGGGAAATCGGATGATTCATCCCTTTCGCCGCCCGACCTCGGGACGGGTGAACCCCCGGTGTCGCCCTTGCTGATGGCCAGGGAGATCACGCCCACCGAGGCTCCATCGCGCCCGGGCGATGGAACGGCCATCAGCGTCGACCTGATTCACGAGCAGAACAGGATCGCCGACGAAAAGCGTGGCCCCGAGATCGTCGCGATGCCGGCCAGGAGGAGGTCCCGCCGGACGCGCGACTTCATCATGCTCATGGCCGCTGCGTCCGGCGTGGACCTGATCTTCATGCTGATGCTCCCGAGGACCATCGGCACCCTGACCATGGGGCTCGTCGGCCTCGCCTTCGTCGCCGCGATGCTCGGCTGGATCATGTTTGGAGTGATGGATGACTACTGAGCACCCCGATCCGGGTGGCGGATCCGTTGTATGCCGCTGCTGCGGCTCGAAGCGCGTGACCCTCCGGGGAAGAAGGCACAGCCGGTTCCTCGGGCGGGATTTTGATTTCTGGCACTGCCCGGACTGCGATTTCATGTTCGTGGAGCCGTTTTCCGGCTACGCCATCTACGACGATGCCTACTACAAGGGCCTGGGTCCCGATCCCTACGTCGACTACGAGTCCGAGTACCGAAATCACCGCGCGACGGACCGGATGCTGGAGTTCGACGACCTGTGGCGCCTCGCGACGGGGTTCATCTCGGACAACATTCCCGAGGGGCCGGTCGAGTGGCTCGACTTCGGGTGCGGGGCCGGGGGGCTCCTCAAGTACCTCTCCAACAAGGGGGAATTCCGCTCGGGCGAAAGGACGTGGCCGATTCGCCTCACCGGGCATGATGTCGGGTCGTACGCGGACATGCTGGGGAACGATGGGTTCCGCATCCTGGGCCTGGACGACCTGGCGGCCGAGCCGGACGCGCGCTACGACGTCATCAGCATGATCGAGGTCGTCGAGCACATCGAGTTCCCCGACCCGGTCTTTGCCCTGGTCGCCAGGCTGCTCAAGCCGGGGGGGCTCCTCCTTGTCACCACGGGCAACATCACCAGCCTTGTGGCGGCCTGGAAGGGCCTCGACTACGGGTACATCATGCCGGAGGTCCACGTCAGCTATTTCACGCCGCGCGCCCTGTGCATCATCTATGCCCGCCACGGCCTCGTGCCCGTCCGCTTCCGCTACGACGGGGCGGTGCGCTTCAAGGTGGTGAAGACGCTGAGGACCCCGGGCCGCCAGCGGCTCGCGCGGATGGCGATGCGGATTCCGCTCGTCGTGCGCGCGATCGACGGGCTGTTTGGCACGTCGCGGATGCCCTGTGCGACGAAGCCGAGGCAGGGCCGGGGGCTCCCCCCTGCGGGAAATTAACATCGGGGGCGCCCCCGACCCGGAATTCCTGCTGGAATCTGCGGACCGTCGTGCAAGCATGCCGGCATGCCAAATCCCAAAGGCGTGATCGCCGCGCTGGCGGCCGGATTCCTCGCATGTGCCCGCGTCTGCCGCGGAGCCGATGCCCCGGCGCCCGCCGTCGAGGCCGCCCCGATCGAGCAGGTTGCGGCAAAGCTTCCCCCCGACCTCGGCGAGGCCGCCCGGAAGTGGCTTCACGAGGACCCGAAGGACCTGAAGGCGCTGACGGGCTTCACGCCGGGAGCGCTGGAGCAGGAGGTCATGATCGACCTCGCGAGCGAGCCGGCCGCGGCGGATTTCGTGCTCGGCCGGATGGCGAGGGAGACCCCCGAGACGGACCGGCTGGTCCTCAAGGTGATCGTGTTCGACCCCTTCTGGGTGGAGCAGCCCGGCGTGACCGGAGGACTCCAGAAGCTTGCGGAGTCCACGGGCGACGCGGACCTGATGCTGGACTACCTGGAGGCGGAGCGCCGCATCGAGGCGAAGCGCCTGCGCACCATCCTTACGGCGCGGATCGCCGACGCGCGCCGCGATGGCGACACAAAGACCCTCGGGACCCTGGCATCCGCCGACGAGCGCTGGATCATGACGGAGCGTGGCGCGGCAATTCCCGGGTTCATGCGCCGGCCGCCGGCGGTGTTCGCCGTGAAGCCGGCCGGCCAGTCCATCCGGGTCGTCGGAATGGGCGACTTTGGCTCGGGCACCCAGGCGCAGAGGGATGTCGCGGCCGCGATCGTCCGGATGGGCAAGGACAGCCCGTTCGACTTCGGGATGACCTTCGGGGACAACTTCTACCCCTCGGGGATGACGGGCACCGACGACCCGCGCTGGCGCGACTGGTGGGAGTCCCTCTACGGCGCCCTGGGGATCGTCTTCTACCCCTCGCTGGGGAACCACGAGTGGTATTCGGATGACGGCGCCGCGGCCGAGATCGCCTACCGAAGCCCGACGTGGCGCTTCCCGTCGCCTTACTACTCGTACACGGCCGGCCCGGTGCAGTTCTTCGTGGTCGACACGACGGAGATCTCCGAGGCCGAGGTCCTCTGGCTCGACGCCGCGGTGGGAGCCAGCGAAGCCCGCTGGAAGGTCGTGTATGGCCATCATCCGATCTTCGCGCCGGAGAGGAACGCCAAGTCCGGGATGTACATGAAGTACATGCAGGCGCGCCTCTGGCCGGTCATCCGCGGCAGGGTCGACGCCTACCTGTGCGGCCACCAGCACGCGATGGCCCACATGGACCCCCGCGACGGCGTCCACTTCTTCATGAGCGGGGGCGGGGGTGCCCCCCTCAGCAAGGTCGCCAAGAAGGCGGCCGACGCCATCTTTGCGGAATCAACGTTTGGATTCCTCACGCTCGAGGCGAGCGAGGCGCGGATGAGCATCGCCATATTTGACACCGACGGGAAGCCGTTTGACTCGGAAGTGATCACGAAGTGATCGCGGCCGCGGCCCGAACATGCTCTAAGAGCCGGTGTCAGGATTCCCGATTCCCATGCCGACCCAACCCCGTTCCCCAGGCGCGCGCCTGCGCTCCGCACTCAGGACCGAGCGTCCGCTCCAGGTGGTCGGCACGATCAACGCCTACTGCGCCCGGCTCGCGCAGAGGGCGGGGTACCGGGCGATCTACCTCTCGGGGGCCGGGGTCGCCAACGCCTCCCTTGGGGTGCCGGACCTCGGGATCACGAGCCTGAACGACGTGTGCGAGGACGTCCGGCGGATCACGCAGGCGACGGACCTGCCGCTCCTCGTCGACGCCGACACCGGGTGGGGCGGGGCCTTCATGATCGGGCGCACGGTCAGGGAGCTGGCGCGGGCGGGCGCGGCGGGCTGCCACATCGAGGACCAGGTCCAGGCCAAGCGCTGCGGGCACCGGCCCGGCAAGCAGCTCGTGAGCGTCGACGAGATGTGCGACCGCATACGGTCGGCGGTCGACGCCCGTTCCGACCCGCAGTTTGTGGTGATGGCCCGGACCGATTCGCACGCGGTGGAGGGCATCGGGACGGCGATCAAGAGGGCCCGGGCCTATGCCGCGGCCGGGGCAGACATGATCTTCGCCGAGGCGCTGACCACCCTGGGCGAATACCGGGCGTTCACGAAGGCCATGGGCAAGGTCCCGGTGCTCGCCAACCTCACGGAGTTCGGGAAGACGCCGCTCTTCACCCTCGACGAGCTAAGGTCCGCCGGCGTGGCGATCGCGCTCTATCCCCTGGGCGCGTTCCGGGCGATGAGCCGCGCCGCCGAGGGGGTGTACGCGGCGATCCGCAGAGAGGGCACCCAGAAGTCCGCGGTCGGGGCGATGCAGACCCGCGCCGAGCTGTACGAGGTCCTGGGCTACGAGGAATACGAGCGCAGGCTCGACCGGCTTTCGGGCGCAAGAGGGGGGAAGGACGCCGGATGAGCAAGAAGTCCGTGGCGCTTTCAGGGGTCATCGCGGGCAACACGGCGATCTGCACGGTCGGCCACACGGGCAATGACCTGCACTACCGCGGCTATGACATCGTCGAGCTGGCGGAGAGGGGAACCTACGAGGAGATCGCGCACCTGCTTGTCCACGGCGACCTGCCGACCCTGCGGGAGCTGGACGCCTACCGGGAGCGCCTCTTCGCCTACCGGCGCCTGCCCGACGAGGTGCGCGCCGCGCTCGAGCTGATCCCGGCGGCCTCCCATCCGATGGACGTCCTTCGGACGGGCTGCTCGGTCCTCGGGGCCGTCGACCCGGAGAAGCCCGCGCACGGGGACGCGGAGGCGCGGGCGATCGGGGACCGCATGATCGTCTCGTTCAGCTCGATGCTCCTCTACTGGCACCACTACGCCGGCGGCGGACGCCGAATCGAGACGGTGACGGAGGAGCCCTCGCTGGCGGGGCATTTCCTCAGGCTGCTCCATGGCCAGACGGCGCCCGCCTCCCACGTGCGCGCGCTTGACCGGGCCCTCATCCTCTACGCGGAGCACGAGTTCAACGCCTCGACGTTCGCCGCCCGCGTCATCGCCGGGACGGGCTCGGACATCCACTCGGCGATCTGCGGCGCCATCGGCGCCCTGCGCGGCCCGAAGCATGGCGGCGCCAACGAGGTCGCGATCGAGATCGCCCTGCGATACCGGAGCGCGGACGACGCCGAGGCCGACATCCGCGCCCGGGTGGCCTCCGGCGAGATCATCATCGGATTTGGGCACCCCGTCTACACGATCGCGGACCCGCGAAGCCCCACCATCAAGGAGACCGCCCGCGTCCTGTGCGCCGAGGGCGGGGAGAACGTGCTCTTCGAGGTCTGCGAGCGCATCGAGAACGTGATGCGCGAGCTGAAGCGGATGTTCCCGAACCTGGACTGGTACAGCGCGCCCGCGTTCCGGATGCTCGGGATACCGACCCCCATGTTCACCCCGGTGTTCGCGGTCGCGCGGACCGCGGGCTGGGCCGCGCATGTGATCGAGCAGCGGCGGGACGGCAAGATCATCCGGCCCGGCGCGAACTACACCGGCCCGGCCCCGAGGCCGTTCGTGCCCATGTCGGAGCGCTGAGATGTCCCATGCCGACCTAGCCCGCGCCGACCGGCCCCCGCCGGATCCGCTCCTGCTGCAGGTCGCCGACTATGCGCTCGACCCCGGGCGCGCGTCCGGCGCGCTCGCCCTGGATACCGCCCGCCTCTGCCTGATGGACACGCTGGGCTGCGGCTTCCTTGCGCTGCGGTACCCGGCCTGCACGAAACTCCTCGGCCCCATCGTGCCGGGGGCGGCCCTCCCGGGCCGGGGGGCGCGCGTTCCCGGCACCGCGCACGAGCTCGAACCCGTGCACGCGGCGTTCAACACCGGCGCCATGGTGCGCTGGCTCGACTTCAACGACACCTGGCTCGCCGCCGAGTGGGGGCACCCTTCGGACAACCTGGGCGCGATCCTCGCCGCCGCGGATTACGGGGAGCGCTCGGGCGCGGCCGGCAGCCGGGGCGCCCTACGCGTGCGCGACCTGCTCGTCGCGATGGTCCAGGCGCACGAGATCCAGGGCGTGCTCGCGCTCGGGAACGCGTTCAACCGCGTGGGGCTGGACCACGTGCTGCTGGTCCGGATCGCCTCCGCGGCGGTCGCGACGCGGCTGCTCGGGGGAAGCCGCGAGCAGGTTGTCAACGCCCTCTCCAACGCGTTTCTGGACGGAGGCGCCCTGAGGACCTACCGCCACGCCCCCAACACCGGTTCGCGCAAGAGCTGGGCCGCTGGAGATGCCACGAGCCGGGGCGTTTTCCATGCGATCCTGGCGCTGAGGGGGGAGATGGGATATCCCGGGGCCCTCACCACCGCGGCCTGGGGTTTCCAGGACGTGGTCCTGCGGGGCAAGCCCCTCGCCGTGCCGGCCCAGGGATTCGGGAGCTACGTGATGGAGAACGTGCTCTTCAAGATCTCGTTCCCCGCGGAGTTCCATGCGCAGACGGCGGTGGAGGCCGCCCTCGCGCTCCACCCCGAGGTCGCCGCGCGGCTCGGCGACGTCGAGCGTATCGCGATCGAGACGCAGGAGAGCGGACGCAGGATCATCGACAAGACGGGGCCGCTCGCCAACCCGGCGGACCGCGACCACTGCCTGCAGTACATGGTGGCCGTGGGACTGATCAAGGGCTCTCTTTCGGCGAGCGACTACGAGGACGTCGCGGCGGCCGATCCCAGGATCGATTCCCTGCGGCTAAGGATGGAGGTCGCGGAGAACCCCGCGTTCACGCGCGATTATCTGGACCCGGGGAAACGTTCGATCGCGAATGCGATCCAGGTGTTCTTCCGCGGGGGCGCCTCGACGCGGCGCGTCTGCGTGGCCTATCCGGTCGGCCACCGCCTGCGGCGCGGCGAGGGAATCCCCCTTCTCCACACGAAGTTCGAGGGCGCCGTCCGCGGGCACTTCCCGGCCTCGCGCGCCGATTCCATCATGGGGCTCTTCTCGGATTCCGCAAAGCTCGACGCCATGCCGGTCGCGCAGTTCATGGGGATGCTTGTCCCTTAGGCCGGGGCGCCCTCCCGCCAGGGGCCACCTCAGGCGGCTGGAGGCCGTCCGTCAGTGGGAGCCGTCGGGATTGACCCCGTCCAGCTCCACCTTCCAGGCTCCGCCGCGCTGCCGCTTCCAGATCGTGACGTAGGTTCCCATCTTGATCAAGGGCGCCACCCCCGGCCGGGCCGTCGGAAATCTCAGCACGTAACGGCCCCATGTGTAGCCGAGGTCGCCGGAGGAGCTCACGTCGACGAACGCGGGCTCCCAGGTGAGGGTTGCGGCGGCTGGAAGCTGCATGAAGGTGCTGTTGACCGCATCGTCGCCCACCCGGCTGTCGCCGAGCAGCTTGCAGTCCCGCGCAATGGCGGCGAGGAATGCCACCCTCGGCCCGTTCTTCGTGGAGCTCGCGCAGAACGCCTTGTCGGCGGCGAGAATCTCGGCCTTGGACCGCGTCGCGTCGGACTCGGTGCAGCCGGCAAGAAGCGCGACCGCGGAGAACAGGACGGCGACGATGCGCGGGTTCATGGGTTCGACGGAATCATCGGCCATTGTGCCGCCCCGAAACAGCCACCGCAAATCATAAGTGCGCCAATGTGATCGGCCTGCGGAAGAACGCGAGCTTGGGCAACCGGCGGACCCTGCCAGGCCGGGGGTTCCCCATGCCCGCGTCAAAGGGCGCCCGGGGGAACCGGGGAATGCCCCGTCACGGAAGCGCATGCACGCCGTCCCTGGCGCGTCGCCCCGGCTCGAGCGGCCCATGGAATACCAGGCCCCTCAGGGTCCTTCCCGGGTAGTCCCGCAGAGAGTTGGGGCCGGACAGGTCGTCAAAGAGGCCGGGCAGCACGACGCGCTCCTCGAAATCGAAGCGCGCATGCAGCCGCAGAAGGCATGCGCGCGTGAGGTCCGGGTTGACGTCCGCCCAGAGCACGACGTACGGCGCTGGATGATCCTCCCAGGTCCGGTGGAACCAGGGGTCGTTGTCGGAGGCCGCCTGCAGCAGGTGATCGGCCTGGACGGGGGGATTCAGCGAGGCGAGAAACCCCGCCAGCTCGCGCTCGCGCCGCGCCTCGAAGCGGCCGGAAAAGCCCGAGAACACCATCCGCCCCGTCAGCCCCGCGGGCACGAGCGCCGCGGCCGCGCAGAAGACGGCGGCCAGGGGGCCGGACCACCGGCGGACGCGCCCCGCCTCCGCCAGCGCGACCAGGCCAATGCCGGCGCCCAGCAGGTACAGCGGCATGGCGTGGCTGAAGTTGCGCTCGAAAAACGTGCGCTGCGCACCGATGAACAGGGCCAGCGTCAGCACGGGCGCGTAGATCATCATGAGGATCCGCCACCGCCGCGCCGCCAGCGACGCCGCCAGCCCGACCGCAAAGAGGCACGCGACGCCCAGCCCCGCGGTCTCGGCCAGGTAGCGAGCGAGGAAATCATACACCATGGCTCCCGAATCATGCGAGTAGTAGTCGATCGGGTGCGCGTATTCGTTTCTCAAGTACCTAAGGCCGGCCAGGTAGCCGCCCGGGTCGGCGATCGCGCGCGGCGCTCCCGCGGCGAAACCGCCGGCCGCGCCGGCGGCGACGAGGGCCGCCCGCGCCAGCCTCATCCCGGGCGCGCAGCGCGCCCACTCGCCCGCATCCACGAAGCACGCCATGAGCGGCAGCCAGAACCACAGCAGCAGCGTCACCTTGCAGGCGACCAGGAACCCGAACAGCGCCCCCGCCAGGAGGGACCGCCAGCCGGGCGAAAGTCCTCGGGTCCGGCATGTCCAGAGCAGCCCAAGGGTCGTGAGGGTCAGGAAGGCCTCCGGTCTCGCGTAATGGCTGTCCTGCACAAGCAGCGGATTGATCGCGATCCAGAGGCCCGCGCCGAGGGCCAGTTTCCAGCCCTGGATCCTGAAGGCCAGCAGCATGGCAAGCGCGAGCCCCAGCGTGCCGAACCCGGCCGAGCAGGCGCGGTAGAACACGATCCTGGCGTTGATGTTGCCGTCGACCGGGTGCGCGCCGGCCATCGCCCGGATGCGCTCCAGGAGGCCCAGCGTGAGGTAGTAGGACGAGAAGTTATACTGCGCTTCGCCAAATTCCCTCCCGATGGGCGTGTGCGCCCAGTTGGTGTCGAGATAGGGGCTGGTCAGCACCCGCGAGACCACATAAGGGGCGATCGGCTCGTCCGGCTGGGCGTAGGGGCCGCTGAGATAGGCAAACCGCAGCCCGCAGCCGACGGAGAGGATGCCCGCGGCGACGGCGATCCCAAGCCGCCTGCCTCTGGGGCTGGGTGAAGCCGCTTCTGGTTCCATTTCTGGTGGGCGCGAGTTTGGGCCGCCTTTCCGCTGCCGGCGGCGGGAGACGGCCGTTTCTGGACCAAAAAGCCCGGCATGTCGCTGCTTTTGTCGCGCCATGGGCGTTCCCGGGAACCAAAAGGAGGCTGCCGGCCGCCTTGGGCGCTTGCTCTTCGCCGAGGGAATTGCTTCCTTCTGCCGATGAAATTGATGCGAATGTTAGGCCCAGCGCTTGCCGCTGCGGCGCTGTCAGGCCCGGCAGCAATTGCCGCGCAGGGCGGGCTCCTGGGCTTCAGGTCCGCGTCCTCGGCGGCCGAGCAGCAGCGCGAAAAGGACCTCGACGCGGCGCTCGACCCGGGAGAGCTGCGGGTATGGCTGGAGCGGATGTCCTCGGAGCCGAACCAGGTGGGTTCGCCTCATGACAAGGCGAATGCGGATTTCATGCTCGGGAAGTTCAAGGAGTGGGGATGGGACGCGCGGATCGAGACATTCGATGTCCTGTACCCGACGCCCAAGAGCGTCTCGCTCGAGCTTGTGGCCCCCGTGGACTTCAAGGCCCGGCTGAATGAGCCCGAGATCGCCGGCGACCGGACGTCGGGCCACACCGCCGGTGCCCTCCCCCCCTACAACGTCTATTGCGCGGACGGGGACGTGACGGCGGACCTCGTCTATGTCAATTTCGGGATGCCGGCCGACTACGCCGAGCTCGAGAGGCGCGCCCTGGACGTCAAGGGAAAGATCGTGATCGTGCGCTACGGCGGCGGCTGGCGCGGGCTCAAGGCCAAGCTTGCGCAGGAGCACGGCGCCGCCGGGTGCATCATCTATTCCGACCCCCACGAGGACGGCTACTGGTCGGGCGACATCTATCCCAAGGGGGGTTATCGCCCGGACGACGGCGTTCAGCGCGGTTCCATCGCGGACATCACGCTGTACTCCGGCGATCCGCTGACCCCCGGCATAGGCGCCACCAAGGACGCGAAGCGCCTCAAGATCGAGGACGCCCCGACCATCCTCAAGATTCCGGTGATCCCGATCTCCAGCGCGGACGCGAGGCCCCTCCTCGCGGCGCTGGACGGGCAAGTCGCCCCCGCGGGCTGGCGCGGCGCGCTGCCCTTCACCTACCACATAGGCCCCGGGCCGGCCAAGGTGCACCTGGCGATCTCCTCCGACTGGAGCCTGAAGCCGATCTACGACGTGATCGCGGTGATGAAGGGGTCCGAGCTTCCCGACCAATGGGTCGTCCGCGGAAACCACCACGACGGATGGGTCTTCGGGGCCTGGGATCCCCTCGCGGGCAACATCGCGGTCATGGCCGAGGCGAAGGCGATCGGTGCGCTGGCCAGGGCCGGCTGGAAACCGAGGCGGACCCTGGTCTACGCGAGCTGGGACGGCGAGGAACCCGGCCTCCTCGGCTCGACCGAATGGGCCGAGACGCATGCCGACGAGCTCCGGCACAAGGTCGTGCTTTACGTCAATTCCGACACCAACGGGCGCGGCTTCCTCTTCGCCGGGGGCAGCCATTCGTTCCAGCGCCTCGTGAACGAGGTCGCGGGCTCCGTGCTCGACCCGGAGACGGGGGCGAGCGTCATCGACCGCCTGCGCGCCAGGGTCAGGATCACGGCCGTCGAGAGGCGGGGCCCCGAGACGGCGCCCAACTCGGACGAGCAGGCGATGCTCAAGGCGGCGAACGCGGGCGGCGACCTGCCCCTCGGCGCGCTGGGCTCGGGCTCCGACTACACGCCCTTCCTCCAGCACCTGGGGGTCTCGTCGATCAACCTCGGCTACGCCGGCGAGGACGTGGAAGCCTCGATCTACCACTCCACGTACGACTCGTTCGACCACTTCATCCGCTTTGGGGACCCGAAGTTCGCGTACTGCGTGGCCCTGGCGGAAACGGCGGCCCGGCTTGTGCTGCGGACGTCGGAGGCCGACGTGCTGCCCATGAGGTTCACCGACCTTGCCGACACCGTCGGACGCTATGTCACCGAAGTCGAGAGGCTGACGGACTCTGAGCGGGAGAACGCCGCGAAGCTCAACGGCCTCATCGACGACGGCGTCTTCAAGCTGGCGGCCGATCCCCAGGAGACGTATCTGCCGCCCTCGAGCCCGGCCGACGTCCCGATCCTTATCTTCGAGTCTCTGGACCGGGCCGTGAACCGGCTCAAGAAGAGCGCGAAGGCCTATGACGACGCCTTTGCGCGGGCCTCGGCCACCGACTTCCTGTTTTCGGCCGCGAGCCTCGCGCGCCTGAACGGCATCCTCCAGGGGATCGAGCAGGACCTCTCGAGCGAGCGGGGGCTTCCCGGCGGCAGGGGATGGTACAAGCACATGCTGTACGCGCCCGGCCAAAGCACGGGCTACTCCGCGAAGACGCTGCCCGCCGTGCGCGAGGCCATCGAGGGGCACCGGTGGCCCGACGCCATAGACTATATCAGCGTGGTGTCCGACGCCCTGAACAAGGCCTGCACCCGGATCGACCAGGCGACCCAGGAGCTGACGCCCAGGTACAATTCGACCGGGACCGGCAAGTCGCCGGGTTCGGTTCCGCCGCCCCCGGCCGACAATTGACCGACCCGATGACGCGCGCCTTTCGGTTCCTGATTCCCGCGCTCCTGCTCTGCGCCGCCGGGCTGGGGGCGGACCCCATCCCGGTCAAGGTGGCGGTGGTCGTCACCTTCGAGGTGGGGGCGGACCGCGGCGACAGGCCCGGGGAATTCCAGTTCTGGGTCGAGCGGGAGGACTGGACGCAGAAGATCGACGTGCCGGGGGTGGACCATCCGGTCCTGACCGACGGGAACGGGACGATCGGCGTCGTGTCCGGCGCGACGGTCCGCGCCTCCAACCAGATCATGGCGCTCGTCATGAGCGGCAAGTTCGATTTCTCGAGGACGTACTGGGTCGTGAACGGCATCGCGGGCGTCAATCCCGCGGTCGCCTCCATCGGGAGCGCCGCATGGGCGCATTACGTGGTCGACGGAGACGTCGCCTACGAGATCGACTCGCGCGAGGCCGACCCCTCCTGGCCCTACGCGATCATCCCGATCGGGTCCAAGGTCCCGAACCAGAAGCCCACGTACGAGGGTTGGGAGCCCGCCACGATGGCCTACCCCCTGAATCCGGCGCTCGTGGCCTGGGCCTACGGCCTGACGAAGGACACCCAGATCCCGGACTCGGACGCGATGAAGGCCTACCGGGCGCTCTACGAGGGATTCCCGAACGCGCAGAAGCCCCCCTTCGTCCTCTACGGCGAGACCTTTGGCTCGTGCCGCTACTGGCACGGCAAGGCGCTTACGCAATGGGCCAGCGACTGGACGCGGCTGTGGACGGATGGCAAGGGCGAGTTTGCGATGTCGGACATGGAGGACCAGGGCATCGCCGCGGCGTTGAGCCGCCTCTCGAAGATGGGAAGGGTCGATTTCCAGCGGGTCCTCTTTCTCCGGACGGCGAGCAACTACTGCATGCAGGCCCCGAAGCAGGACGTGAACAAGAGCCTTCATTCCGAGTACGCGGGCTACATCCCCTCGCTCGAGGCCGCGTACCGGGTGGGAAGCCGCGTGACGCACGAGCTCGCCGCGCACTGGGGCGAATACCGCGACAAGTCACCAGGCCCGGACTGACATTCCTCGGGGATGGCCGACGCAGCGATCCAGGACAGCGCGCTTCCGGCGACCCGGAAAAAGCCGACGTTTCCCGTGCGCGACGGGCTGCGCCAGTACCTGCGCAGGTACAAGAGGGAGAGGGAGCTCCCGGTCACCTACGAGCGGCTGCGCGGCTTCACCGAGGTCATCCCGCTCGCGGACGCGGACGGCAAGCCGACGCTCTGGGACACCGTGATCTACGACGGGAACGAGATGCGCGCCCTGAACGAGGCGCTCAAGGAGGTGTACGCCCTGATCAAGGTCGACGGCGACATGTCGGTCGTCCAGCACCTCTACGCGGACCGCGTGGATTTCTGCACGTTCGGGAACTCCACGCCCTTCCGGATCCGGATCGTCAACGCGTACAACGACAACCAGGACTACTTCTACATCAAGAAGGCCGACGCGTCGCGGGTCTACGGCCTCGAGCTCGAGCACCTGCTTTCACCCAACCGCCTCAACTTCATCACGCACGGGAGCACGCTCGTCGAGGAGCACATCCCGGGGATACCCGGGGACATCTTCATCACCCGCTGGCTCCACCGTCCCGACCTGAGCCCCGTGCGGGTGGCCAAGGAGCTCGTCAAGTTCAACGAGCGGTGCTTTGTGCGGCTCCTTGGCGACATGCGCTCCTACAACTTCGTGTTCGTCGTGACCCCGGACTTTGAGGACTTCCAGCTCCGCATCCGGGCGATGGACTTCGACCAGCAGACCTACAACGGCAGGAAGAACTTCTACCGCCCGCAGTTCTTCAAGGAGAACGCGGCGCTCGCGCTCTTCTGCGCGAAGCACCTGCGCCTCGAGACGGCGAACCAGTACCAGCGCGAGGAGCAGACGATGATGCTCCAGCGCGCCGAGCTTGCCGCCGGGCGCCTCGGCCTCCTCATCGCGGAGATGGAGATCGACCCGATATCGCCACCGGAGAAGGTCCACCTTCTGCGCGAGTCGCTCGCCGAGCACTACGAAAGGCCCGAATACCGCCAGTGCGAGTCGATGGGCGCCCTCGTCCGGGAGAACCTGGAGTCGATCCGGCGCCACGTGGGACGTCCCGCGCTCTCCGGGCTTGCCCCGAACCTGCCCTAGGCGCGCCGTTCAATTCTGGCCGTACCCGTGGTCGCCCGGGGCGGCCTCGATCTCCGCCCCCGCGGCCACCTCCTCGGGCGGCAGTTCCTCCAGGGGGGCGAACCGCTCCGAGGAGAACCCGAGCTCCTCCTTGCCCGCGTGGAAGGGGTCGGGGGGATTCACCAGCTCATGGAGCAGGAGGCCCACCGTCGCCGAGTCGCCCCCCTTGACGATCCTCTCCCGGCCGAGGAACACCTCGCGGATCGTGTAGGTCCTGCCCTTCACGGGGAGCTGCCTGTAGATCGCCGTCACGAACTCACTGAAGGCATCATTGATGCACACCACCTTCTGTCCCTTGGTCACTCGATCCTCCCCTCGTCAAAATCGATCAGGTCGGGCACGCTCCTGATGTCGCCAACCCTGTCGGCGCACCCCATGGCCGTGAGCGCCGTCCTGAGGAACTCCCGGCCTGCGGCGGTCATCCCCTTCTGCACAAGCTCGCGGTTCCATCCTGCGGCGCGGGTGTCCGCCGGCAGAAGACGGGCCAGCCCCCGCTCGATCCCCGCGTCGTCCGCCGACTCGCGGACGATGCGCTCCACGTCGCCCGGGTCGATCCCCAGGTGCAGGCAGAGGAACCGGTCGATCCCCCGCTTGAAGTTATTCGCATAGCTCGCGGGAAGCGACCCGTGCTCCTTGACATACTTGCACTTGGCGATGAACCGGGGAAGGTAGAGGAGCCCTGTCGCCCCGTGCGCGACATAGGGCGACGGGAGGCAGGTGAGGACCTCCCCCGTGGATCCGGGAATGGGCTTTGACGGCATCGGCAACAACGAGATACGCTCAAAACACAGCCATGGACAAGTGCGCCCTTACGCGGTCGATCATCGCCCAGCTCGAGGCCGAGCTCGCGCTCCAGACGGAGGCGGCCCTGGGATCGCGCAGCGAGGCTACCAACGAGGAGAGCAGGGCCGAGGACAAGTACGACATGCGAAGCCAGAGCGCGGCCTACCTCGCCGCCGGCCAGGCCAGGCTCGCGACCGAGATCGCCGCCTCCATCACGGCATGGAAGGCGCTTTCCCTCCGCGTCTTCGGGGCGGGCGAGGGGATCGCCGCGGGGGCCGTTGTCACCCTCGAGGCCGACGGGCGCCGGGCCGCGTACCTCATGGGCCCCCAGTCCGGCGGCTTGGAGGCGACGGACGGCGAATCGGCCGCCACGGTCGTCACGGTGGCATCGCCGCTCGGCCGCCAGCTGGTGGGCCGCCGCGTGGGCGACGTGGTGAAGATCGCGGACCGGCTTGGCCCGGTCGCGCACCTGATCGAATCCGTGGAGTGATGGCCCGGCGGCCGGCTACACGGCGATCGGCATCTTCGTCGTGTCGAACGTGTAGACCTGCTTCGGCGCGTCGGGCGTCACGGAGTGGGGAACGACCTTCCAGAACCTGCTGATCGCGGTCTCCCACGACTCGAGGAGCGCCCGCGCGTGCGGGCTGCCCGTGAGCTTCTCGTGGACCGAGACGAGCTGCTTCAGCGAGGCGACCTCCTCCTCGTTATTGAGCCGCTCGACCGAGACCATCTGTGGGTTGATTCGCCCGGCCAGCGCGTTGTGCTCGTCATAGGCGAAGGCCAGGCCCCCGCTCATCCCGGCGCCGAAGTTCTTCCCGACATGTCCCAGGATGACAACGACGCCGCGGGTCATGTACTCGCATCCATGGTCGCCGACGCCCTCGACGACGGCGGTCGCGCCCGAGTTGCGGACCGCGAACCTCTCGCCCGCCCAGCCGGCGGCGAAGAACGTTCCTCCCGTCGCGCCATAGAGGCACGTGTTGCCGACGATCACGTTCTGGTGCCACACGTACTTCTCGGCGGCCCTGGGGCGGATGACGATCTCGCCGCCCGCCATCCCCTTGCCGACATAGTCGTTGGCCTCGCCGTTCAGGTGCAGCCGGATCCCCCCGACAAGGAACGCGCCGAAGGACTGGCCCGCGCTTCCCGAGAAGGTGAGGTCTATCGTACCCGGCGGCAGGGAGTTGTTTCCCCGCTGGTAGGCGATCTGCCCCGAAAGGTGGGTGCCCACGTCGCGGTTGATGTTGGTGATCTTGTACCGCGCGACCAGCCGCGCGCTCTTGCCCATGATGACGTCGCGCGCCTCCTGGAGGAGCGCCTCGTCCAGCGATCCCTCCGCGCCGAAGCGCTCGTTGCGCTCGCGGGTGTGATAACGGTCGAGTTCGCCGGTCGGGTCGGGGTTGTGGAGGAGTCCCGCGAGGTTCACGAGCTTGGACTTGGGGTTCGAGGGATCGTCGATCTGCTCGAGGAGCTCCGTCCGCCCGATGATCTCATTGAGCGAGCGGGCGCCCAGCTTCGCCAGGTAGCCCCGCACGTCCTCCGCCACCGCGTTGAAGAAGTTGATGACGTTCTCCGGCTTGCCCCGGAACTTCGCGCGGAGGTCGTCGCGCTGGGTCGCCACGCCCACCGGGCAGGAATTCAGGTGGCACACGCGGAACATGGCGCAGCCCGAGGCGATCAGCGCCGCGGTCCCGAAGTTGAACTCCTCGGCGCCGAGGATGGCGGCCACGACGATGTCGCGGCCCGTCTTCATGCCGCCGTCGGTCCTCAGCACGATCCGGTTGCGAAGGCCGTTCATCATCAGGACCTGGTGTGCCTCGGCGACGCCGATCTCCCACGCGGAGCCGGCGTTCTTTATCGACGCGAGGGGCGACGCGCCCGTCCCGCCCTCGTGACCGCAGATCAGGACGACGTCGGCGTAGGCCTTGGCCACGCCGGCCGCCACCGTGCCCACGCCCGAGCAGGACACGAGCTTCACGCAGACCTTCGCGCGCGGATTGACCTCCTTCAGGTCGAAGATCAGCTGCGCCAGGTCCTCGATCGAGTAGATGTCATGGTGGGGCGGCGGCGAGATGAGCATCACGCCGGGCACGCTGAAGCGCAGCCGGGCGATGTAGGGGGAGACCTTGTGGCCGGGCAGCTGGCCGCCCTCGCCGGGCTTCGCGCCCTGCGCCATCTTGATCTCTATCTCCTTCGCGTTCGCGAGGTATTCGGCGGTCACGCCGAAGCGCCCGGAGGCGATCTGCTTGATCGCGCTGTTCGCGGAGTCCCCGTTCTCGCGGATGGAGAAGCGGGCGGGATCCTCGCCGCCTTCGCCGGAATTCGACTTGCCCCCGATCCGGTTCATCGCGATCGCGAGGGTTTCGTGCGCCTCCGGGGAGATCGCGCCGAGCGACATCCCGGCGGTGGTGAAGCGCTTGCGGATATCCTCGCCCGACTCGACCTGGTCGATCGGCACGGAGGGCCGCTGCCCGTAGCGAATCCGGAGCAGGTCCTTGATCGCGATCGGCTGGTGGTCGTCCGCCACAGCCTTCCATCCCGAGAAGTCCTCCGCGCTGGCGCTCTTCGTGAAGCGGTTCATCGCCGCGACGATCTTCGGGTTCCAGGCATGGAATTCGCCGTCGCCCTTCTTGTTCAGGCGGTAGTAGCCCTCGTTGTGCAGCCCCGGCATGGCGGCCTCCTGGCCCGCGTTGTCCGGATCGGCGGAGTCGAGGGTGGGAAACGCGCGCTCGTGGCGCCTCAGGGCCTCCTCGGCGATCTGGCGGTAGTCGATCCCCCCGATCGGCGTCGGCGTGCCGAAGAAGCACTCCTCGACGACCTTGTAGCTCACCCCGAGCGCCTCGAAGATCTGCGCGCCCCGGTAGCTCAGCAGCGTGCTGATGCCCATCTTGGCCATGATCTTGAGCAGCCCCGTGTCGATCGTGTTCCTGTAGTTGGTCCGGGCCTGCTCCGCCGTCACGGGCTTCGACGTCTTCCCGGATGCGGCGAGGTCGGCGACCGTGTCCAGGGCCAGCCAGGGATTCACGGCATTCGCGCCGAACCCCACGAGGCAGGCGATATGGTGGACGTCGCGCGCCTCGCCCGTCTCGGCGACGATGTCACACCGCAGCCTGAGCCCCGCGCGGACGAGCTGCTGGTTGACGGCGCCCACCGCGAGCAGCATCGGGACCGCGAACTTCTCCCGCGAGACGCCGCGGTCCGAGAGGATGACGACCTTGGCATTGTTCGTCTCCGCCGCCGCCTGGGCGCGCTGGGCGATCTCCTTCAGCGAGCGCTCGAGCCCGTCGGGCCCGGCGGCCGCGTCGACCAGGACGCTGATCCGGACCACCCGGTTCTTGAGGAATGGAATGTCAAAGAGGGCCGCGATCTCGCCCGAGCCAAGGATGGGCGACTCCAGCTCGACGAACCCGCTGGTCTTGGGCAGCTCCTCGAAGAGCCCCAGCCGGCCGCCCAGGTACATCCCCAGCGACATGACGGACTTCTCGCGTATCGAGTCGATCGGGGGGTTCGTGACCTGCGCGAACAGCTGCTTGAAATACTGGTAGAACAGGCGGGGCCGCCGCGACAGCACGGCAAGCGGCGTGTCGTCGCCCATCGAGCCGGTGGGTTCCAGCCCCTCCGCAAGCGGGGTCAGGATGAGCTCCTGCTCCTCGAGGTCGTAGCCGAACGCGACCTGCGAGGAAAGGGAAGGGGCCGCCGCCAGCTCCACCGCCGCGCGCCCGCCGCCCGACGCGAACGCATGGAGGTTGACCAGGTGCTCGTCGCACCATGCCCGGTAGAGCGGCTTGCCGGTCAGCGAGGCCGTGATGTCCGCGTCCTCGAGGACGCACTTCCTCTCAAGATCGACGGCGATCATCTTTCCGGGCCCCAGCCGGCCGCTCTTGACGACGACGCCCGGGAAGTCGAACACGAGCCCCGCCTCGCTCGCGAGCATCACGTAGCCGTCGTCAAAGATCTTGTAGCGCGCCGGGCGAAGGCCGTTCCGGTCGAGCGCCGCGCCGACGATCTTGCCGTCGGTGAACACGATGGCCGCGGGCCCGTCCCACGCCTCGAGCATGCAGGCGTGGTACCTGAAGAAGGCGCGCGCCTCGGGCGACAGGTCCTTGTCCTTCTCCCAGGCCATCGGCATCATCATGTGGCAGGCATGGAGCGGGTCGCGCCCCCCGAGCGTAAGGAGCTGCAGCGCGTTGTCGAACGACGCGGAGTCGCTCATGTTGGGCTGCACCAGCGGCCGAAGGTCCGTGAAGCGGTCGCCCCAGACCCCGTGGGCCGTGCTGCGCTCGCGCGCCCTCATCAAATTGCGGTTGCCGCGGATCGTGTTGATCTCCCCGTTGTGCGCCATCAGCCGGAACGGGTGGGCGAGGTGCCAGGTGGGAAACGTGTTCGTCGAGTAGCGCTGGTGGAAGATCGCAAAGGCGCTCTTGAACTTCGGCGACTTGAGGTCGTGGAAGAACTTCCGCACCTGGGGCGCGTTGAGAAGGCCCTTGTAGACGACCGTCCGCGACGAGAACGAGCAGATGTAGAACCCGTCCACGCCCGCCTCGAAGGACTTTCTTTCCGAGGCCTTCTGGGCAAGGAAGAGCTTCCGCTCGAACTCGTCGTCCGCCGCGTCGTCCTTGCGCGCCACGAGCGCCTGGACGATCGAGGGCTTCGTCTCGAGCGCCTTCCGGCCGAGGCAGGTGTCGTCCGTGGGCACCTCGCGCCAGCACAGGAAGGCAAGTCCCTCCGCCTTGACCGCCTGCTCGACGATCTTCTTGCAATGGGAAGCCGCATAGTCGTCGCGGGGCAGGAAGATCATCCCGACACCCAGGTCGCCGTCGCGGAAGAGGGGCTTCTTCTTCTTTTCCAGGAACTCGCGCAGGAGCTCGTGGGGGATCTGGGTGAGCAGGCCGGCCCCGTCCCCCGTCACCGCGTCGGCGTCGATTGCGCCCCGGTGGGCGAGCGACTTGAGCGCCGCGATGGCGCGCTCAATGACGTCATGCGAGCGCTCGCCCGACGCCTTGGCGATGAACCCGACGCCGCAGGCGTCATGCTCCTGGTCCGGATTGTAGAGCGGTGAGGGTATGACTCGTGTCATGAGGGTTGTGGCGTCGGGTGCGGCTGCGCGTGCGCAAAAAAAGGGCCGTTCTCGTATTTCCGAGAGCGGCCCGCATCGATTAGGGATTTTGGAGTGCTCGCGGCTTCAGAAAAAGCGGATCGTTTTGGTCGCCATCTTGGCGTGCTCCTCGTCCGAGCAGCCCGCATTCGTGGCGGTGCCCACGGCGGCGTCGCTCGGCTTGACCATGTCATTGCTCAGGAGGTAATTCTCGAGCTCCTCGCCGGAGACGTCGGCGAGCATCACGCCGTCGACTTCCACGCACGGCGAGAGGGGCTGTCCCGACTTGCGCACCATTTCCGCATAGCTGGCGCGGTCCCCGATGATGTCGATGTCATCGAAATCGAGGGCGTACTTGCGGAGGACGGCGCGGACGCCATTTGACCAACCGCAGCTGGGCTTGAGATATGCTTTGATTATCATTCGCGTACAGTAGGCCTGGTCGAGGCCGGCGGCAAGGTATAGACCGTCATTTCTGGCGATCAAGCTCCGTCTTTGGGCGCCCGGTCCGGGATTTACGCTGTTTTCGCGCCCACCTCAGGGCTGTTGCGAACGCGGGGGCGCTTCGTTGTAGTCGGTCGGCATGTCTAAAGTCATTCTTCTCCTCATCGGCTCCAACGTGTTCATGACGATCGCCTGGTACGGACACCTCAGGCTCAGGTGGCTGGAGGGCCGGCCTCTGTTCCTGGCCATCCTCATTTCCTGGGGCATCGCCTTCTTCGAATACTGCCTTCAGGTCCCCGCCAACCGCCTGGGCTACCTGTCCGCGCACCTGAGCGGATACCAGCTCAAGATCATCCAGGAGGTCATCACGCTTCTGGTATTCATCCTGTTCGCTTGGGTCGTCCTCAAGGAAAGGCTCACCTGGAACTACGCGGCGAGCTTTGCCTGCATGCTTCTGGCCGTATATTTTGCAATGGCCTTCAGGCCGCCGGCGTAGCGCCCGGGCGGATGGCCGCGCCCGGGGCCGCCAGCTCAACGGCCGACGACGAGGACCTCGAATGTTCCCGGCTCGCCCTGGCGCCTCGGCCTGGGATTGTCGGCGGTCGGCGCCTGCATGATTCGCGGCGATCCATGTAAGAGCCTTCAGGCATTCAGGGCTGCGCTTCCAGGACAAGATTGAACGGAGTCTCGGTCGCGCGCCTGAATCGGGTAAAGCCGCCTTGCGTGACTACCTCGCGCAATCGGCGCTCCCCCGCCTGCGCGCCAAGGGCGAGTCCGACCTCCTGGGACCGCGAGGCCGGGGTGCAGATCATGGTGGAAGCCGCATAATACACCCGTCCCACGGGGTTTAGATTCTCCTCGATCCGGTCCCCCGCGAATGGTTCGACGATCAGCCAAGTCCCGTCCGGCTTCAGCGAGGACCGGACATGCCTGGCGGCTCCCGCCGGGTCGCCCATGTCGTGGAGGCAGTCGAAGAACGCGACCAGGTCAAAACCGGAGCCCGGGTATTCCTTTGAGGCCGCCACCTCGAAGGTCGCCCGGTCTGCCACGCCCGCCCGGTCCGCAGCCTCCCTCGCGCGCTTGACGGACGGCTCGTGGTAATCGTATCCGACAAACCTGGATCTCGGATATGCCTGGGCCATCAGAATCGTCGAAGCGCCATGACCGCAGCCGACGTCGGCCACCCGGGCGCCGCTCTTGAGCTTCGCCTCGACACCGTTCAGAGCGGGAATCCAAGACGTGATCAGGTTGGCTGCATAGCTCGGCCGGAAAAAACGCTCGGTACCGTCAAACAGGAAAGAACAATGCTGATGCCAGCCGAAGCCAAATCCGGTCTTGAAGGTTTCCCGCAGCTGGGGTTCGTCGATCACGGTTGAGGCGATGATCTGATAGGCCGCGGGCAGAAAGGCGGGCCCGCTGTCGACCGCGAGGAGGAGAGCCTGCTCGTCGGGGAGGGTGAAGCTCCCGTTTGCCGGGTCATAGGTGACATACCCGCTGGCCGCCTGTGCGCACAGCCATTCGCGCACATAGCGCTCGTCTGTTTCGGTCTTCTTGGCAAGGTCGCCCGGCTGCATCGGTCCGGCGCCGGCCATCGCCCTGTAGAGACCGAGGCGCTCGCCGAGGATGATGAGGGCGGTTTGAAACGCGGCCCCCATGTCGTTGAGGGCTCGTCCCAGGAAAGCGTTCAGTCTGGCGGGATCCACATTCAGTTTTGGGGTGCTCATCGGTGTGATTTCATCTTGTTGTTGCGCAACTTGCGGAAGGCCGTGCACCCTAACAGGGACGCGGCCGGATGTCTATGCCCCCAAGGGAGGCATTCATTCGCCTTGAATCGAATTCCTCCGGGAAGACGAGGATGCTCCCTTCGGAGCAAGTTTGCGTTCACCGGCGTTTCCTGTCGACAGTCCCGGCGCATGGCGCGACTCTGCCGTCTGCATGGTCCTTGCCCGTCTGTCATTTCCACGGCGCGGGAGCGCCTTGAAGCACAGCCGCTGCCATCCGCTCGTGCAGACCGGTGGGGCCGAGCTGGACCAAGCGCTGCTGAGGCTTCACGCGGTCCAGGAAATGGACGAATTCTGGGAGAGCGCAAGGCAGACGCTTCACGCCGCGTTGCCCCTTCATTTCATCTGCATGTGCCTTCGGCCGTTCGCCGTCATGCCGTCGACGGTATTTCGCGAACGCGCCCCTTTTTCCTCGGAGCAGGAATTTCAGCGTTTCCAGAAGATCAGCCCGATCCAGGCCTATCTAGCCGCGCGTCCGGGAACGACCCTGGTGCGCATGAGCGATATCGTTCCCCAGCAGGAGCTGGTCCGCTCGGATTTTTACCTGCTCTTCATGCGGCCATACAACGACCGCTATTTCGCGAGCCTCAATTTTTGGGACGGCGCCCTCTTCCAGGGACTGATTGGGCTGCACCGCACGGCCACGCAGCATGACTTCACCGACGCCGATATGGCGCTGCTGGGGCAGCTGCATCCCCATTTCAACACGGTGTTGCATCGGATCCTGAGCCTGCACCGCGAACGTGCCGTGCGCCTGTCGCTGGAAAAGCTTCTGGTCAACCTGCCGATCGCCACGGTGCTGCTGGATTGGGACCTCAAGGTCGTGTCGCGAAACCGGTCCGCCATCGAATGCTGCGCCCTTTGGAAGCACGGGCCCGAGCGCGCGGCCCGGGAAAAACCCGGGATGGAACTGCACCTGCCGGAGCCGGTGGTGCGCTATTGCGAGGCCTTCAAGGCGAACTGGATTCCCGGCAACCACCGGCTTTGCCCCCTCACGGCCCCATCTGGCGTGTATTTTTCGCACCCGAATCAAGCGGGTCTGCGCGCCTCGGTGAACCTCCTGCAGCTCGATGCCGCCCCCCTCAGCATGCCCATGTTCCTCATCCGTTTTGAGGCCATCGGCCGGACCCGGCCCGCGAACGGCCGGGAGAAGTCTGCTGCCCTGAGCCTATTTGCCCGGCTGAGCCCGCGGGAAAGCGATGTTGCGCGGCTCGTCGGACAGGGCTGCAGCAATGACGAGGTTGCCAACCGCTTGCGCAAAAGCGTTCTCACTGTGAAGCGCCAGCTGCGGTCGATCTACAAGAAGCTTAACGTAACCGGCCGCGGCCGGCTTATCGCGCTGATTCGCTAGCCTCGGAAAGGCCCACGCCGCTCTTTTCATACGGAGCATCGTCGGCGTGGCGCCGCGGCCCAGACCGCTCAACGGCCGACGACGAGGACCTCGAATGTTCCCGGCTCGCCCTGGCGCCTCGGCCTGGGATTGTCGGCGGTCGGCGCCGGCGTCTGCATGAATTTTCCCGTCGAGAGGAAAACCCGGCCCGTCTTCGCGTCCAGCGCGATCGTCCTGGCGCCGAACGCGGTGGGGACCGTCTGCACGACGCTGTAGGCGTCCGGGGAATCCTCATGGAGGACACTCAGCGTGCCGACCATGTTGGAGGTGAAGATCAGGCCGCTCGAGGGATCGAACGCGTCGCCGTCGGGATCGCTGCCGATCTCCGGGGTTGCGACGATTGCGCCCGTGTCGCTGTCCACGACCGCGAGCCGGTTGTTGCCGCCCGCCGAGAACAGCCGGTGATGGGCGGCGTCGATCGCGAGCCCCGTTCCCCCCTCGACCGGCGCTATGGGCCACATGGCCACCGGCTTCAGGGCGTGCGTGTCGACGACCTGGATCATGCTCCTGTCCTCGGTGTTGACGAACAGCCGCCCCCTGCCGTCGAACGCGAGCCCCTCAAGCTTGCCCTCTATCGGGATGGTCGCCGAGATCTCCCCCTTTGCGGGATCGATGACGGTGATTCCCCCTGAGGCGCCATTGGCGACGTAGATCCTCCGGGTCTCGGGGTCGTACTCGATCGCGTCGGGCTTCACGCCCAGGCCGGGGATCACCTTCACGATCTTCAGGGTGTCCACATCGAACATGACGACCGTCCGGTCCGACCCGGCCGTTATGAAGCCTCGCCTGAGCTCCGGAACGACGGCGATTCCGTGGATGCCGTTCATCGGGGCTATCTCGCCCAGCTTGACCCCGCTGTCCGCGTCGAGCACGTCGACCCGATTGCCGTGCGAGACGTACAGGCGTCGCATCGCCGGGTCCACGCGCAGATAGTCATACCGCACGTCCCCGGCGATGGGATAGTGCGCGAGGACCCTGTAATCGGCGCCATCGGCGCCGGCGGCCGCGGCGGCAAGGAGGAGCGCGAGGACGCAGCGACTGGGGGTCATGCGCCTATAGAAAGGCCCCGGGCGCCCTTGAGGCAAGCCAAGTACGGCAGCGATGGGAACTCGACGGCGGCATGCGGTTCGTGGTAGTCATCGGGCGCGATGCCGAAAAATACGAGCCCCCAATACTTCAACGTCCCGCGCATCCAATTCGAGGGTCCGCGCTCCACGAATCCCCTGGCGTTCAGGCACTACGACCCGTCGGAGTCGATCGACGGCGTCACGCTCCGGGAGCACCTGCGGTTCTCGATCGCCTACTGGCACTCCTTCCGGGGCGTCGGGGGCGACCCGTTTGGCCCGGGGACGATCAGGCGGCCCTGGGAGGCGGGCAGGGACGCCCTCTCCGTCGCGAAGCACCGCATGGACGCGGCGTTCGAGTTCTTCACAAAGATCGAGGCGCCGTTCTGGTGCTTTCACGACCGGGACATCGCCCCGGAGGGCGCGACGCTCGCCGAGTCGAACCGCAACCTCGACCGGCTCGTCGCCCACGCGAAGGCCCTGCAGAAGGCGACCGGCGTGCGGCTGCTCTGGGGCACCGCGAACCTTTTCTCCAATCCGCGCTACATGTGCGGGGCCGCCACCAATCCCGACGCGCACGTGTTCGCCTATGCCGCCGCGCAGGTGAAGAAGGCGCTCGAGGTCACCCACGAGCTGGGAGGGGATGGCTACACCTTCTGGGGCGGGCGGGAAGGCTACGAGACCCTGCTGAACACCAACCTCAAGCGGGAGCAGGAGCATCTCGCGCGGTTCCTCCACATGGCGGTCGCCTACGCCAGGAAGATCGGGTTCAAGGGGCAGTTCTACATCGAGCCGAAGCCCAAGGAGCCGACGAAGCACCAGTATGACTTCGACGTGGCGAGCGGGATAGCCTTCCTGAGGACCTTCGGGCTCGAGAAGCACCTCAAGTTCAACATCGAGACGAACCATGCGACCCTCGCCGGCCACTCGTTCCAGCACGAGCTCGAGGTTGCCGCGGCCCAGGGGATGCTCGGGTCGGTCGACGCGAACGCGGGCGACCCGCTCCTCGGCTGGGACACGGACCAGTTCAACACGGACGTGAAGGAGATCACGCTTGCCATGGTCACGATCCTGCGCGCGGGCGGCCTTGGGAAGGGCGGCTTCAATTTTGACGCCAAGCTGCGCCGCCCCTCCGTCGACCCGGAGGACCTTTTCTACGCCCATATCGGCGGAATGGACACCTACGCCCTGGCGTTCAAGGTCGCGCGCCGGATCATCGCCGACGGAGAATTCGAGGGGTTCGTGTCCGACCGGTACTCAAGCTACGACTCGGGCTTCGGCCGGGACATCGAGAAGGGAAGGGTCGGGTTCCGGGAGCTCGAGAAGCTCGTCCTCACCAAGCTCGGGGAGCCCGTGCCGCGGAGCGGCCGCCAGGAATATCTCGAGAACCTGCTGAACAGGTACCTGACCGGCTCATGAGCCTCTACATAGGGGTCGACAGCGGCACCCAGAGCGTCAAGGCCGTCGCGCTGGATATCGATACGGGCCGGGTGGTGGCCGAGTCGCGCTTTCCGCACCGGCTGATCCCCGGCCTGCCTGCCGGCCACATGGAGCAGCATCCCCAGGAGTGGGCGATCGCGATGGACGCGGCCATCGGCGAGGTCGCCCTCCGGATCGACCGCTCGCGCGTGCGCGGGATCGGGGTTTCCGGGCAGCAGCACGGCTTCGTCCCCCTGGACGGAAAGGGCGCGGTCATCCGCCCGGCAAAACTCTGGTGCGACACGAGCACCTCGGCGGAGTGCGCGATCCTGACGCGCAAGCTGGGCGGGAGCGCCGCCGTCATCCGCAGGACAGGGCTTCCGTTCCTTCCCGGCTACACGGCGCCCAAGGTGCTGTGGCTGAAACGCCACGAGGCTGCCAACTTCAGGCGGCTCAGGCACATCCTGCTGCCGCACGACTATCTCAACCTGCACCTTACCGGGAGCTATTTCATGGAATGCGGCGACGCCTCCGGGACCGGGTTCCTGGACGTCCGGAAGCGCGCCTGGTCCGCGGCCGCCATGGGTGCCGTGGACGGTCGCGTCGCCGAATGCCTCCCCGCGGTTTCCGCTTCGCACGAGCCGTGCGGAAACCTCAGGCCGGAGCTCGCCACGCGCTACGGGTTTCCGGAGGGCACGGTCGTGAGCGCGGGAGGCGGGGACAACATGATGGGCGCGATCGGGACCGGAAACGTCCTCCCCGGCGCCGTGACCGCCAGCCTCGGCACCAGCGGGACGATCTATGCCTTCGCGCGCAAGCCGGTCATCGACCCTTCCGGGGAGATCGCGGCGTTCTGCTCCTCGACCGGTGGCTGGCTGCCGCTGCTGTGCACCATGAATGTCACCGGCGTCACCGAGGCGGTCAGGGCTCTCTTCGGCTGGAGCCTCGACGACCTCGAGCGGGCTGCGGCGGGAGCCCCCGCCGGCTCCGGTGGACTCACGCTCCTGCCCTACCTTGACGGGGAGCGGACACCGAACCTGCCGAGGGGCACCGGCGTCTTTTTCGGACTCGACCGCACGACGCTGGCCAAGGGCCACCTGGCGCGCTCGGCGATGGAGGGGGCGACGCTCGGGATGAACTACGGACTACGGCGGCTGTGCGCGCTCGGCATCCGGCCAAGGGAGATCCGGCTGACCGGTGGCGGCGCCCGCTCGCCGCTCTGGCGCCAGATCGCCGCCGACATCTTCGGCGTCCCCGTCGTCGCGATGGCGCAGGACGAGAGCGCCGCCCTCGGGGGCGCCCTGCAGGCGGCGTGGTGCGATTCCCCGGGCCGCGGCTCGGGCGCCGCGCTGGCGCGGCTTTGCGGCCGGTGCATTTCCATGGACGAGTCGACGCGCTGCATTCCCGACGGGAAGCGCAGCGCGCTCTACCGGAAGCGCCAGCTGTTCCACGACCGCCTGGGTTCCGACCTCAGGGGCGCATTTGACGCCCGCTGACCGGGCGGAAGGCCTGCCATGTGCGTCCGCTACACGCTCCACAAGACCGACGCCGCGCTCGGGGCGATCTCAAGGGCGCTCGGCGTGCCGCTGGAAACCCCCGATTGGGCGGTGCCCCGGTACAACGTGACCCTGACGAGTACGATGCCCGTCGTGGCGTGCGCGGAGGGGCAGCCAGGCGTCCGTGCCATGACGTGGGGGATGGTGCCCCTCGGCGAGCGCGGCAAGAGCCGGCCGAGGCTCCTTGCGAACGCCAGGTCGGAGACCGCGTCCACCCTCCCGGCGTTCCGGCGGGGCGTGGCGGAAAGGCGATGCCTCGTCCCGGCGAACGGGTTCTACGAGTGGAAGAGCGCCGGCGGCGCAAAGCTGCCGCACCTCTTCACGCTTCTCGACGAGGAGCCCTTCGCGTTCGCCGGCATCTGGGATCCGGCCGCGGAGGATCTGCCTGCGGCGTATTGCATCCTCACGTCGGCGCCCAACGAGCTCGTTTCCCGGGTGCACGACCGGATGCCCGTGATCCTGACCGCCGACGCCATGGTCCGCTGGATCGGCGACCGGCCCCTTTCGGATGAGGAATTCAGGCTGCTCGTGAGCCCGATCGCGTCGGAGCGCATGGCATCCCGGCCCGTGAGCCGATTTGTCAGCAACAGCCGCAACGAGGGTCCCGGTTGCCTCGCCCCGCCGGATGACGCTCCGCCGGAGCCCGAGCTCGATTTCACGTAGCTCGCCGCAGGTCCGCCGCCGCGCCGGACAAATGGCTCCTTCGGGGGTGGCGCTATTGGCGGCGAAGCTCGCCCTTCCTCAACCGGTTGCGCGCCGCGTCAAGCGTGGCCCGCTCCTTTGCCGTGAGGCTGGACACCCCCGACCGGGCGATCTTGTCGAGAACCGCGTCGGTCTCGGCCATGGATTCACGCTTGGCAGCCTCGACCTCCACATCGCCTGCGCCCTTGAATCCGGGAAGCAAGCGAAGCTTCGGCGCGCGCCTGAACAGGCTGAGGCGCGGAAGGGTGAAGCGACCCTGCTCATAGCGCACGAATGCGTAGGCAAAGCCGGCGGTGGACCAGAGCGAGAGGCCCCCGATCCAGTCGCGGTTGGCCAGCGCCATCAGCGAGTAGATGCCGACAAGGATCGCCGCCACCCACTTCGCAAGGAAGCCCCAGAAAAACGCCACATTGGGGTAGAGCGTCGCGAATGCGATGAAGACCGCGAGCGCGCCGGCTTCCCCTGCGAGGCGCACCGGAAACCAGGCCCCGATGAGGGTGAAGAGCAGCGGCGGCAGCAGGTAGATCCAGCCATAGAGGAGCATGAATTTCCCGCGGCCGAAGAACTTCTCCACCTCGCGGCCGAACAGCGCGATCATGGCCATGTCGATGGCGAACCAGAGGCTCGGCGGATTGACGAGCCCGTAGGTGACGATGCGCCACACTTCGCCCCTGAGCACCTCCGTGCCGACGAACGGGAGCCAGCCCAGGAGGCGGGTGGCGTTGAGCGCCATCATTATGGCCGTGGCGACCATCGATGCGACGAAGACGAGCACGATGAAATACGCCGCATACACGGGGTGGCCGCGCACCCACACGACCGGCTGGTGTTCTTCTGATGAGCGGTATTCGTACACGGCTTGAGTGCCGCACGATTGCCGCGGTGCCCTCCGTTCGCAAGCAGGCAGACGGCCCTTCTTGGCACCGAGGTCATGCGCTCCCAGGCGTCCGCCTTTTTCTCGAACCGTGAGATCAAGCGCAGCCAGGGCGCCCGGTTCCCATGGCCCCCCCTAGAAAAGTTCGAGCTGCGCTCCCCCGGTCCGGCGGAAATGCTCCGTGCTCAGATGGGCGGCGGTGCCGTCGAGCCCGGCGCGGCGCCTGGCGATGGCAAACAGATCGCCGATCTGCGCCGCAAGGACGCCCCTTCCCCTCATGCGCGCACCCCATTCGGCATCATAAAGCCTGCCCCCGTGCATCTTTCGGAGGCGGTCCAGCACCCGCTCCTTCTTCCCGGGGACATGGGCCTCGAGCCACGCCGAGAATATGTCCTTCACGGCCCACGGCAGCCGCAGCAGCGCCATGCAGGCCGTCCTCGCCCCCGCGCCCGCGGCAGCGTCCAGGATGGAGGGAAGCTCGTGGTCGGTCAGCCCCGGAATCACCGGCGCCACCATGACGTTCACGGGAATGCCGGCCGCCGCCAGCATCCTGATGGCCTTCAGCCGGTGCTCCGGACGCGCGGCGCGGGGCTCAAGCCTGCCCGCCAGCTCCGCGTCGAGCGTCGTGACGCTGACATTGACGACGGTGCATTGCCAGCGCGCCAGCTCCGCAAGGAGGTCGAGGTCGCGGGTGACCAGGAAGTTCTTGGTGATGATCGCCACCGGGTTCCGGAACTCGGCGAACACCTCCAGGCATTGCCGGGTCAGCTTGAAATGGCGCTCGGCCGGCTGGTAGCAATCCGTGACCCCGCTCATGCCGATCGTCTGGGGTTTCCATCCCGGCCTGGAGAGCTCCTTGCGGAGAAGCTCGGGAGCCCGTGGCTTGACGAGGATCTTCGTCTCGAAGTCCAAGCCGCTGCTCCACCCGAGATACTCATGAAAGGGCCGCGCGAAGCAGTAGGCACAGCCATGCTCGCAGCCGCGGTAGCAGTTCAGCCCGACATCGAAGCCCACGTCGGGGCTGTCGTTCGGCGTCAGGAGCGATTCGGTGGCGTCGAAATAAAACTGTGTCTTCGGGCTGGGCCTCTCCTCCGGCGGCAAGTCCGGATCGGGCTCGAGATGGAAGGCCTCGAAGCGGTTGGGCGGATTGATGGTGGCGCCCCGTCCCGGGATGGCCTCGCGGGGAGCTGACGGTGGGTTCATGAGGGCAGGTTCTCGAGGTTTCTCCCTGGATGCGGGATACCGTTCAATTGAACGCCATTCGATTGAACGTCAAGCGGCCGCCCCAAGAAAACTCGCCGCGGCAGCCAGCCCAGCGGATCAGCGGGCGAGCTTGCGGCGCACAAACTTGAGCGCGCGGCCGGCCTCGCGGTCGAGGTCCAGGCCCTCGCCCAGATTCCGGTACACGCTGATATCGCGGCCGACCTCGCCCCCGGGCATGAGGAACGGCTCCATCGTTATCGCCCCGGTGTAACCGATCCTCCGCAGCGCTCCAAATATCTCGTCCCACGGCATCCGGCCCCGCCCGGGCGGCCGGCGGTTGGTCTCGCCGACGTGAAAATGGCCGAGCCATGCGCCGGTGGCGACGATGGCATCGCGTATGCTGTCCTCCTCGATGTTGAGGTGAAATGTGTCGAGGAGCACGCGGCAGTGCGGACTGCCGACGCGGCGCACGTACGTCACCGCCTCGGCCGCAGTGTTGAGCAGGAACTGCTCGAAGCGGTTGACGACCTCGACGTTGAAGAAGACGCCGCAGTCCTCGGCCACCTTCATGACCTCGCGCATGCTTCGCACGCTCCGGTCGAGGTAGAGCCGCTTTTCCTCGCCGAAGGGCAGCTTGCCCGGCCACGAGCTGTAGATGATGCCGCCAAGCTGCCTGTGGCCCATGTAGCGCAGCATCTCGGCGCTGCGCTTGAGGAACGCGATGCCATTGCGGCGCACGGCCGCATCGGGCGACGCGATGTCGTAGCGGTGCGGAAGGCCGATGCAATAGGTCAGCTCGATGCCGGCCTTCTCGGCGGCGCGCCTTAGCCGGTCCCGCTCGCGATTGGGCATCCGGGTGACGGTGCCGGAATTGACCTCAAGGATGTCGAATTCGAGGCGTTTCACCTTCGCGACGTAGGGCACGAAGTCCGCGTCCCAGTCATGCGTCCAGTAGGCGTAATAGATGCCGATCTTGTTCATGTCCGATAGGAAGCGTCGGCGGCAGCCCCGTCGGCGGGGAAAACCTGCGCCGGCAGCGGCAGAAGCCCTTCCTCGGGTTCCATCTGCATCGGCAAAGTTGACAGGAGTTTCCGGAGCCGGGCAAGCCGGTCATCACGGTCTCGATGCTCGCGCCGCTCAATCCGCCCGCAGCGCATCCATCGGGTTGACGCGGGTGGCGCCGCGGGCCGGCAGCCAGCAGGCCACGAGTGTGACGGTGATCAGCACGATCCCCACACTTCCAACGACCCAAGGATCATTCCCCGGGAAGTCGGAAAGCAGGTGGCCGAGCGCCTTGTTAAGGCCAAATGCCCCCGCAAGCCCGAGCCCGGTGCCTATGAGGGCGAGACGGACGCCATTCCCAAGGAACAGCCAGATGACATCCCGGGGCTGCGCTCCCAGGGCCATGCGGATGCCGATCTCCTTTGTCCGCTCCGCCGCCAGGTTGGCGACGACGCCATAGATTCCCACTGCGGCAAGCAGGAGGCCGAGTCCCGCGACCTGGACAAGCATTCGCCGCGCAACCGTGTACTGCATCAGGTCCTGGGCCATGAGCTCGTCGGCGGCGCCGAGAAAACTGAAAGCAATGTTGGGCTCGATGCGACCGAAGGTTTTCCTCACCTCTTCCTTCAGCGCCTCAGGATCTCCGCTGGAGTGCAAGGTCACCGCAAGGTAGCGAAACGAGTTCTGCGCCCAGGGGTAGTAGATCGCGTATCGACTGCGGCGGGGATCCCACTCCAGGTCGTGCAGGATGTTGCCGACCACCCCCACGACCTCGGCCCAGTCCTGGTGGGCCGGGTCTTCCGTCCCTATCCGCTTTCCAATGGCGCTCTCGCCCGGCCAGTATCTTTGCGCCATGTTCGCCGATATGATGGCCACCTTGGGCGTGCCGGGCCGGTCCGTATCGCGAAATTCGCGGCCCTCGAGAAGGCGGATCCCGTAGGCCCTGAAATAGCCGGGGCTCGGAGTCTCAATGGACGCCAGGACGTCCCTTTCGTAGGGAGGCCTTCCCTCGATCTCAAAATTTATCGGGTTGGCGCCAAACACGTTGTCGTTTGAAAGCGCCACCGCATCTACGCCCGGCAAACTCGCCATTTCGGAAATCAAACGATCACCGAAGGCCACGCTCCGGGGATCCCGGACTTCACCGTAATGGTCGTGATCGAGCGCAAGGTAGCCGATCAGCACGCCTTCGGGGCGCCAGCCAAGGTCCCGCTGGGTGATCCGCTGGATGCCCCTTACGAAATACCCGGCCCCGGCCAGAAGCATGAGCGCCATCGCGAGCTCCACGACGATCAGGGCCTGGCGGAGCCGGTGCCGGTAGCGATCCGGGGTCGTGCCCCGGGCACCCTGCTTGATCGATGCATTCACCTGTTCGCGCGAGGCGAACAGCGCGGGCATTGTGCCGAAGAGGGCGCCAGCCGCCGCGGAAACAACACAGGTGAATCCGATGACCCGGAAGTTGAGCGGCATGTCGACCTTCCAGTATGCCGCCAGGTACCGATTGCTCCACTGCGCGAGCAGCAGCCCCAGGGCGCCGCCCGCCGTGGAGATCATCATGCTCTCGGTGAGCAGCATCCGGATCAACCGGGCTCGCGTGCAGCCGAGCGCCAGGCGGATGCCCAGTTCGTTGTTCCGGGCGGTTGTGCGCACGAGCTGCAAGTTGGCAAGGTTGACGCAGGCAACCAGCAGGACGACGCCGGAAAGACCCATCACGAGCCAGACAAGGCGCCCGCCCATCTCGTCCATTGCACGCGTGGGAAAGGGAACGGTCTTGAAGCCGCGGCCCGTGTTCGACTTCGGAAAGTCATGAGCGAGCCTTCGGGCGAGCGCGGCCAGCTCCGCCTGGGCCCGCTGGGCCGTCACGCCGGGCTTGAGCCGCGCGACGACGGAATTCCATCCCCTGTCGCGGTAGCGTGGGTCCATGCCGCTCATCAGGGTGCAGAAAGCGAGGCCGTCGGTGGTGCCGACGAACAACGTGGGATCGTCCAGGGCGGCAGCCATCACGCCGACAATGGTGTATTGAAAGCCCCCGTCCGTCCTCAGGATGCGGCCGAGCACGCGAGGGTCGGCCCGGTAGTGCTTGACCCAAAACGAGTGGCTAAGGAGCGCGATATTCTCGTGGCGCGCCTCGTCTTGGTCCGTGAACGCGCGCCCAAGCATCACCGGCTGGATCCCCAGGGCCGTGAAGAAGTCGGCGGTTGCGCTGATGGAGTCGCAGCGGATGGCGGCCTGCCCGGGCTCCGCCAGGGTGCTCAGCCAGCTGACATAATAGGCGGAGACGTGATCCAGCGCCGTGTTCTGGGCGCGCAGGTCAAAAAAATCGCCCGGCGAGACCGAGCCTTCCGAGCCGTCCGCGGACGTTGCCCGGATGTGGACCAGGCGGCGCGTGTCGGCAAACGGCGCCGGGCGCAGAAGCAGCCGGTTCAGGACCGTGAACGCCGTCGTGTTCACGCCGATTCCCAGCCCGAGCGTGAGCAGGGCGACGATCGAGTAGCCCTTGTTCTTGCGTAGCGTGCGCGCGGAGTAGGACACGTCCTGGAGGAGCTGCTCAAGCCATTGGAACACGAACTGATCGCGCGACTTCGCCTGAACCATGCCGAGGTTGCCGAATTTCCGGTTCGCGGCATGGCGGGCCTCATCCGCCGGCAGGCCGCCGGCGAGCCCGTCCTCAGTGCGCATTTCCAGGTGGAACCGCATCTCCTCGGCCATCTCCCGTTCCGCGGCGCCACGGCGGAAGAGGAAACGGAGGCGACGGGCCAAGAGGCGCAGCGGCGTCATGGAAGGAAGGACCGATGGCGTGAAAGGCTACGGGGAATGCATGACCTGCGCGATGATCCCCGCCATCCGGTTCCAGCTCTCCGTCTCGGACTCGAGCTGCCTGCGGCCCGACCTGGTGAGCGCATAGAATTTCGCGCGCCGGTTGTTCCCCGTCATGCGCCATTCGGCCTCGATCCAGCCTTTGCCCTCCATCCGGTAGAGCGAGGGGTATAGCGATCCCTCGTCCACCTGCAGGGCGCTCCTGGAAAGCTGCTCCAGCTTCTGGGTGATGCCCCAGCCGTGGAGTTCACCGCGGGACAGTACCCGCAGGACCAGCATGTCGAGGGTTCCCTGGAGGAGGTCCGCCTTCTGCGCCATTGCCGCGCCAGCCTTAGAATGTCTAAGGCAGAAGTCGAGCCGTTTCCTTGGTGCGGCGGGGCGGCCACCCTGTGCTGCCGGCAACGCCTCGAGTTTTTGGATGACGCGGCATGGCAATTCTGCACCCTCCTTTGTGTGCGCCTTCGCGCTTACTGCACCCGGCTCGTCTTCGGTGTTCTTCCTGTTCTCGGGTGTGCCGGGGCCGATCAGCAGCCGGACAGGGATTCCCTCAACACGAAAGTGGCGGAGGCGCTCGCTCCCATCCGCGAACGAGCGAGCTTGCCGGCTTTGGCGGGCGCGATCGCAACAGCTGACGGGGTGCTTGCAAGCGGGGTGGTCGGCGTGCGGAAAAGCGGGTCGGGGGTCAACGCGACCCTCGAAGACGAATGGCATCTCGGCTCCGACACCAAGGCGATGACTGCGACCTTGATCGGCCTGTTGATCGACGACGGGAAACTCCGCTTCGAGAGCGCGATTGCGGACGAGTTCCCCGATCTTGCCCCAAAACTGCCGGAGGCGATTCGGAAAATCACCGTGGAGCAGCTCTTGGCCCACCGGGCGGCTTTGCCTTGGGAAGCGGATTGGGGTCCGCTCTCCGCGCATGGCTCCTTGATGGAGCAGCGCGTGGCCACCGTGCTGGCGGCTGGCAGCGCGGTCCTGGTGGCGACCCCGGGCGCAAGTTTCAACTATTCGAACTGGGACTATGTGATCCTGGGGGCGATTGCCGAACGCATTACAGGCAGGCCATGGGAAGAACTCATGCGGCAGCGCATATTCGCGCCGCTAAAGATGGAGCACGCCGGCTTCGGCGGCACGGGCACTCACGGCGCCATCGATCAGCCATGGCCGCACGTGAACGGCATACCCTTGTCGTCCAACGGCCCGGAAATCGACTTCCGGGCGGTGATGGCGCCGGCCGCCGGGGTTCACTGTCCGATCGGCGACTGGGCAAAGTTCACTATTAACGAGCTGAAGGGATTGCGCGGGGAGCCCGGTTTGCTTTCGCCAGAGACGTTCAAGCGCCTGCACACCCCGGCCTTCGGGGGCGACTACGCCGGGGGCTGGAATGTCGTGCAGAGGGATTGGGCGAAGGGAACCGCCTACACCCATGGCGGCACAAATAACATGAACTATTCCATCGCTTGGATTGCGCCAAGACGAGACGTGGTATTCCTCGTTTGCACGAATGAAGGGCAGGCCTTCACGCCCTGCGATGAAGCCGTGCATGCACTGCTCAACATCTATGACAGCATGACCCGTTGATGCCGCGAAGCGTTGCGCGCGGGGAATGCCGGCGGATCCCCCTGGAGGCTCCGAGACGCGCCGCACCTTTCACGCCGGGACGTGTCTGAGAACGGATCGTGCCCGAACTCGGCGAAGTCGACTTTTTCAGGAGAAAATGGGATGTGGCGCTGGGCGAGAGAGTTGACCGCGTCACGCTCAAGGCGGGCGCGCGGACCTTCAAGGGCACCGACCTTGCGGCCATCGAAGGGTCGCTGCCGGGTAGGGCCCTGAGGTCATCGGAGGCGGCGGGCAAGCAGATGCTGTTTCGGTTTGGGACAGACGGGTGGCTCGGACTACATCTCGGGATGTCGGGCAACCTCGGCGTCCGTCCGCCCGACTTCAAGCCTGGCGCCCATGACAAGCTCGTGCTCTACACCACGAAGCATGCCCTGGTCTACAATGATCCCAGGATGTTCGGGCGGGTGCGGTTTGCGGTCGGCCCGAAAGCCCCCTTGTGGTGGAGCTCGATTGCGCCATCGCTGGCCTCGAAGGAATTCAGCCAGAAGGCGGTTGCGGCATTCCTTCACCGGCGCTCCAGGACGGCGGTCAAGTCGGTCCTTCTCATGCAGGAGCGATTTCCCGGCATAGGGAACTGGATGGCGGATGAGATCCTCTGGAGGGCCGCCATCCATCCCCTGCGCCTGGCGGGATCCCTCGAATCCTCTGAAATCGAGGCGCTTTGGCGAGAATGCCGCTGGGTTGCCCGGCAGGCCCTGAAGATCATTGGCGTGGAACACCGGAAACTTCCCGCCACGTGGCTTTTCCCCCACCGCTGGCGAGAGGGGGGCCGCGACCCAAGGACGGGCACCCTCCTCAGGCGCGAGCAAGTCGGGGGGCGCACGACCTGCTGGTCTCCCGCCCGCCAAAAGCTCCGGACAGCGCGGCAAAGCTGATCACCACGTTGTCTCGGCATTTTGATTAGGCTAATCATGATGATAGGATCCGCACGCGCATAGCGCTTGGCCGCGTTGAGAAGCTCCTTTT